>Ga0265292_1000378_pt1 | contig 68050 bp, 70 predicted proteins | sample Munlanlewell296A_FD_189080 | JGI IMG/M metagenome (GOLD analysis project Ga0265292, IMG submission 189080) | Leachate microbial communities from a municipal landfill in Southern Ontario, Canada - Leachate well 296A | ecosystem: Engineered > Solid waste > Landfill > Unclassified | place: Canada...
GCTTGTTTTTCTGCATGCTCAATTCATATCATATTTTCCTCATCCATTACAAGCTAAAAACCCTTACGTAGAGCGGGTTCTGTGAGCTTTCAAGCTCATTTTTACCCACTCGGTAAGGACAAGACCCATTATAGTAAGAACCGGGACGTTAGTCAATGCCCTGAGAGCAGAATCGGGTATGGTAAATGCCGCCGCAGATTCGAAAAATAAAAGTAAATAAAAAGGTGGACACCGATTAAATAATGCTATAATATCCAATAATTTTACCGGAATAGAACATTGTTCATGACCCCAAGGAGTTGCATGATCTCTTCAGCCGGCGACATAAAGGACATGACCATCCCCTGGCTCTTTCAGGACCTCCGGAAAGAGAAGGAGACCGGCACCGTTGTCTTTTCGCGCGACCGGGAAATAAAAAAGGTGTTCTTCAGGAACGGGGACATCCTCTTCGCCTCATCGAATTTGGATGAGGACAGGCTGGGAGAGTTCCTGATGCGAACGGGAAAGATCACCAGCGCCCAGTTCGACTCCTCATCGGAAGCCGTCATCAAAACTGGTAAAAAACTGGGCGCCGTCCTGTTCGAGATGGGAATCCTCACCGCGCAGGACCTCGTGGCCCAGGTGAAGCTCCAGGTCAAGGAGATCATCATTAAGCTATTCGGCTGGCGCGACGGGGGCTACCAGTTCGATGGCCGCCCCCTGCCGGTCTCCGAGATCATCCCCATCCATATGAGCACCGGCGACCTGATCATCGAAGGCATCCGCAATCTCGACTGGAAAGGTATCCGCAAATCGCTCCCTTCGATCAAGACCATCCTGCGCACCTCAACGGACCCCTCGCTCCTCTTCCAGAGCGTCCACCTCGATCAGGACCAGCGGACGGTCTTTTCGCTCATCGACGGCTCCACAAGCATTCAGGAACTATGCGTACTGTCAGGCATCGGGGACTTCAACACCCTGAAGGCGGTATACGCGATGCTGGCCCTCAGGATGGCGGAAACCGGAGAGATCAAGACCCGGGAGGATAAGATCGTGTCCGCGGTCGTGCGCGAAACCGTCGCGGCCGAAGTGAAAAAAGAGGAGAAAGCCCCTGCGACCGAGATATCCGTCACCAAGGAGACCCTCCAGAACGCCTTCGACAGTCTGGGACGTCAGAACCATTATGAAGTGCTCGAGGTGGGCCACGGCGCCACGGCGCTGGAGATCAAAAAGGCGTACTTCCATCTTGCCAAGCACTACCATCCGGACCGGCACTTTGAACCCGAGATGAGCGACATGAAGGAAAAGCTCGAAGCGCTCTTTTCGCGGATCCACGATGCCTATGAAACCCTCAGTTCACCGACCGCGCGCAAGGAATACAACATCGATCTCGCCAGCGGGGCTGATAGGGACCGGGAGGAGGGAAAAGCCCATAAGGGAACAACAGCCAACCGGGAGACTGCCCGCGCGCAGTTCAACGAGGGAATTAAACAGTTTAACCAGGGAAACTTTTGGGGTGCCGAGGAGGCCTTCGAGTGGGCGATCCGTCTTGATCCCGGGAATGCGGAATACGTATTTCGCCGGGGCCTGACGCTCGCGCGCATTCCGCGCAGGGGCCACGAAGCGGAAGAGCACTTTGTGAGGGCGATCGAGAAAGCTCCGAAAAAAAGCGACTACCATCTGGAGCTCGGAAACTTCTACGCGAGAAGCGGCCTGAAAGAGAAGGCGCTCGCCGCATACCGGAATGCCCTGCAGCACGACCCGATGTCTGACAAGATCACCAAGGCCATCCAGAAGATCAGCGGATAGAACTTCCCACCCCAGTCATATCATTTCATCCACTGGCGGACATCCGTAACATCCCGATGGGATTCGGAGAAGGACGCTTGTAGCCTTTTTCCTGGACCACAACGTCCAGGGGCAGGCTCATCAGGTCTGCAAGATCAGGCGTCATGCGGCCCATTATTTTTTCATCCACGGTCTTGACATACGATTTGCAACGATCGCAGGCGCGGACCCTGAATCCTTTTTCTTTCTTGACAATAAAAGTGTTCAGCAACGCCCGATTCTTATTATGACAAACAGGACATCCGACGGCATCATACCGTCCTTTCGTACCACAGAAAGAACAGTGCTGCTGCAAACCCTTCGGGGAGACGGTCAACAGGGACGGCCGCGCACTGCATACGGGACACCTCCCTTCTTCCCAAAAGCGGTCATCACGCTGAAGGACCTCTTGTATCCCGAGAAAGTATGGCCTGCTTAAAAGAAAAAGAAGCATCGTAAGATCGTCCTCGGAATACGGGAGCGAGAACGCCGGCACTTCAAGCAGAGGGAGCCTCGTAAAATCGATCTCGCCGAGCTCCAGGGCCTGCTTCAGAGGTGACAGGCTGCCTTCGGGCAGATCAACAACAGTCAGAAAACGCTCAATGATCCGGCCAATGAACTCCGGCGGATAGGCGTTCAGACCCGGCCTCGACGGAATGCCGAGCGCCTTCACCGCAGCCGCGAACTGGATGGATCTTTCATAGAACCGCAGCGTGTTATCGAGATGCGGCTTCTTCGCGATAATTTCTTCGATGATGTCCATAAAAACCTTTTTTGTCCGAAAAACAGGATATGACCGGATATTTAACGACCACTATCCTGTTGATCCCGTTATCGCGTCTCAGCCTCTTGTCTTTTCAGCTATTGCGGCGCCTTCGGATATCGCATGACGAGGTCCTCGCCGGTCAGCGCCTCGGCAAGGAACGTTTTGAGGTATGTCTTTTCCTTGTCGGTCAGGCCCGGCGTGGTACGTATCATTCCTCAGATTGCGGTCCAACGCTGCAACCTCATATCGTTAGAGAGCAAAGTTCTCTAACGGGGTTTACCTGATGCCCCTAAGTTTTTCTGCGCTCAAGTTCCGCAATGATCTGGGCCCCCAGCAAAATAATGACGGCAATCGCCTCTAAACTGAGCAGGGCCACCACTGACGTGGCAAAAGAACCGTAGATTACCGTTACCGTAGAGAGGACCGAGTAATACCAGACCAGCACACGGCGGGTGAGCTCCCATAAAACCGTCGCGATCGTCCCTCCCATCAGAGCGTGCCGGAACGTAATGCGCACCGCGGGCATGATCAGGTAGAAGGAAGTCACCAGCAACACCTCGCCGAGTATCCCCATTAAATACAGCGCAAAGAAGGATGGGCCCTCAAGGCTGAGACCCCATCCAAATATGACTAACTGCCTGCCGCTGTGGGTCTCTATGGCGCCCGCTATAAACGATACCAGCAGGATGCCCAGGCCGAATACAAAGATATATATGTAAGGAATAATGGCGGACAGGAGATAGTGACGGCGTTGCGTTCTGACACGATGAAAAAAGATCACGGACATGGCGCTTTCGAGCACGGTAAAGGCTATGGAACTGAAAAAGAGCATGGCCAGAAGTACAAAACTCCCGACCGATTTGCCGTGCTCAAGAAATACCAGTACTTGTTCGGTCAAGGTTGCCGCATAGCCTGGTATCATCATTTCTATATATGTCGACAAGGTGTGAAATAGCAGGCCCTTTTCGATAAAACGTGACAGTACTATGAGGGCGAGGATCGACAGGGGCACAATTGACAGCAGGGTATAATAGGCTATGGCGCCGGCCAGCAGGAGCCCCTGATTACGTTTGAAATCACGCGCTACGCTGACCAGGAAGCTGAAGAACCGGCTGAGGAGCATATATATATTTTGTTGTTTCGCCATAGCAGGGATAAAGGATCCAAAGGAATAAACAAATGCGTGAACCGGTGAAGTTTCAGGTTTAGTCTCGTAAAAAAGTCAAAAAACACCTGATGTGTCATTCTGAGCCCTGCGGCCTGTCATTCTGAGCACAGCGAAGAATCTCGTTTTTGAACGACTCAGGATAAACTCCGCGAAGAATCTCGCCTTTTCAATACTACAAATCATTTTCCTTTATTCTTCTTAACGTATTCCGGATATAATTTCATCGCGCATTCCGGGCATATGCCGTGGGTGAATTCCGCCTCGGAATGTTCTCTGATATAAGCCTCGATCTGCTCCCAATAACCTTCGTCATTGCGTATTTTCTTGCACGAAGAGCAGATCGGCAGCATTCCGGCCAGTTTCTTGACGTTGGCAAGCGCTTCCATATGATCAAGAAGGACCTTGTCCCGCTCCACTTCCGCCATTCGCCGTGCGGTAATGTCTTCGATGGCAAGGAGGACCAATTCGGACCCTTCCCGGGCGACCTTTCGCGCATTCAGGAGCATGCTCCTGTGGCCGACGACGGGCGCCTCGTAATCCACCTCCAAGTCGCTGAACACGTCGTTGTCCCGGAGGACAGCCTCAAGCTGCATCCGGAGTTCCGGCGTATTCCAGATTCCGTCCTGCAGCTCGGGGAAGTATTTGTTCTCTGTTAATTCGCGTGTCATGGCGAAGTTCTTATAGTACGCCCCGTTCGCGGTGACCACGCGCAGGTCTTTGCTCAGTACGACAAGGGGTTCACGTACGGTCTCGACGATCGCTTCGGCATAATCGCGGGCTTCCTTGATGCGCAGCATTCCCTGCTTCAGGTCGTTGATGTCTTCGAAGGTCACGATGGCGCCGTCGATCCTGTTGTCATTGGTCTTGTACGGCCGTATCGTCATGGAGTACCAGCGGTCCTTCGTGTCCTGGACATCTTGTGTCTTGATCGTCAGCGAATCGATCACCTCAAGGATCAGCCGATCAAGGTCCGGCACGTTGATATTGGGCCTGATGTCGGAAATAGGGCGCCCGATATCGCTGGCGATGAGATTCAGCGCCTTTCCCGCGGATGCATTAAAGCGCCTGATCTGCAGTTTATTCCCGATCATCAGGATCGGGATATCGACGCCGCTCAGGACATTTACGAGGTCGTCGTTGCTCTGCGTTATTTCTTCGTTGCGGTTCTGGAGCTCGTCGTTCACGGTGCTCAGTTCTTCGTTGGTGGACTGAAGCTCTTCCTTGGACGTTTCGAGCTCCTCGTTGATGCTCTGCAGTTCTTCGTTGCTGGACTGCACTTCTTCATTGAGCGCCTTGAGTTCCTCGGTGGACGCCTCATGTTCCGCAACGATCGACTTCAGATGCTGCTGCGTGGCGACGAGCTCGCGCGTCAGCGGGGCAACCTGGTCCTCCTGAGACCGGCCTTTTGTCTTTGCCGGGGCTTTCCCCGGCTTTTTCGAGTCTCTCTCCGTCGGCGCGGCACTGTCCTCAAAAATGACCAGAAAAAGGCGCTCCTGGGAATCACGGGTCTTGAACGCGATCACTTCGATGTTTATCGTGTTGAAGGTGTTGTTATGCCTGACCTTAATTCCTTCTTTCCTGACGGCAATATCTTTTTTTGCGGCCTGGCGGATAAGCACCCGCAGTTCCATGGCGAGGCTTTCACCCGCCATCTTCATGAGATTGAGGCTTGCTTTGCCGGGCTGGGGTTTCAGATAGGGGCTGATGTTCCCGCGGAATTGAAGAATATCCATGTCCTCATTCATGACCATTCCCGCGGGACTGTATCTGTTCAGGATGATGCTGTCGGCTTCCTTCTGGATGTCGGTCCCGCCTGCGGCATGCTCGTCCACCTTTTTCCTCAATTCGGTCATATCTATAAAATGACTCCGTTCCTGGTCTAAGTGCAATATTGTCGATGATGTCTTTTTGGAATAGATCCTGCTGTTTTTGTCGACCAGGGAAAAAAGGTCCGCAAACTCGCCGATGGACTCGGACCTCCCGAGCATGAGATACCCCGAAGGGTTGAGTGCATAGTGCATGATCGGGAGCGCCTTTTTCTGCAACACCGGGCCGAAGTAGATCATCAGGTTCCTGCAGCTGATCAGGTCCATCTTTGAGAACGGCGGGTCCTTGATAAGGTTCTGTCTGGCGAATACGCATTGCTCCCTGATCGACTTGCTGATCTGGTATCCCTGTTCCGTTTTTACAAAAAAACGCCGGATTTGTTCCGGAGAAACATCCTGCACGATGTTGTCCGGGTAAAAACCCTGGCGGGCCTTTTCGATCGCCGCCTCGTCAATGTCGGATGCGAAGAACTGGATTGGATGGAATATGCCCCGCTCTTCGCTGAATTCCGAGAAACATATTGCGAGAGAGTACGCCTCCTCTCCAGTCGAGCATCCCGGGACCCATATTCGCAGGGGTGTATCGGAGGTTTTGTTCTCAAGAAAGCGCGGGAACACGACTTTCTTCAGCGCAGTGAACGTCTCCGGTTCCCGGAAAAAGGAAGTGACATTGATGAGGATGTCCTGGTACAGGACCCCGACTTCCGTGGGGTTCTCCTGCAGATAACGAACGTATTGTTCCAGTGCATCTATCTTGTGCAGGAGCATGCGCCGATTGATCCTGCGCAGTATCGTTGCCTGTTTGTAATACGCAAAATCAACGCCCGTGGCCGTCCTGATCCGCATGAATATTTTGCTCAGATCATCCTCTCCTGCCTGAAGCAGCGGGCCGGTCTTCATGGCTGTGTGAAGGGCCAGGAAGGGATGGCGGCTGATCCGCGCCAGCTCAGCGGCCATCTTTTCAGGGGGCAGGACGTAATCCACAGTGCCGGTCGCAACGGCGCTTTTGGGCATACCGTTGTATTTTGCCGATTCGTCCTGGACCAGGACAATCCCGCCCCCGGCCTTTATCGCCCGGATTCCCAGAGAACCGTCGGAGCCGGTCCCCGAAAGGATGATACCGACGGCACTCTGCCCCTGGTCCTCGGCAAGAGACCGAAAAAATGAATCAATAGGCATGTGGTGAACAGGGGATTCGGCGCGCGGCGAGAGACGGAGCACGCCGTGGAAAACAGTCATGAACGCATTGGGCGGGATAACGTAAACATGGTCAGGTTCCACGGTCATACCGTCCTGCACCTCATGCACCGGCATGGAGGTCGCTTTTGAAAGAAGCTCGGTCAAAATGCTGTCTTTGGCGGGGGCAAGATGTTGAACAAGCACGAACGCCATGCCCGTATGACGCGGAACATTCTCCAGCAGCTTCGTGAACGCTTCCAGCCCTCCCGCGGAGGCGCCGATCCCGACAATAAGAAACGTTTTCCCTTTCGATCGGTCTCGTTCAGCAGGCTGACTCTTTATCGCCGGGCTGGTCAAGAGCTTTGAAGAGGCTTTTGCCGGCCCGGCGCTCTTCCCGCCTTTGCCGGCGATCGGGTCCTTTTTAAGAGGTAGCGATTTTTTGACTTTCTTCGTTGGAGGCCCTGCCGGTGGTCGCTTTTTAGACATGTATTCTCCCGATGTCATGTATCATTCGTTAAAAAGTTGATGGACTCGCAATAAGTCGAATTAAACCGCTGAGATGCAGAGAAAATCCTCAGTATTTTTGTAACTGTTCAGTATATCTGAACCAGAAGCGCGTTACACCGAAGAAAAACCTTTTATCCGCAGATTTCGCAGATGGACAAAGATTTTAAAACACAATTCAGGTTTGTTTAAATCTGTGAAATCTGCGTAATCTGCGGATACTATTTTGACCTGAGTAGTTACATTGTTTTTTAATACGCATTTCTCCGCGTCTCCGCAGTAGATTATTACTTTTTACTCGCTCATCAAGTTGAAGATTCAGCATTCTATCATATTGAGTGCTCTCTATATAGAAAAAAGAGGTCTCCTTCTCGCGGGGAGAAACCGAATATAATACATTATACTTATTACTCCGGATGAGCAACCGAACCTGAGTAAAACACCTCGCACTTTTTACCCTGAATGAATTGGCTCGCATCCTCCAGCGCGTTCGACACGGATCCCGTAAGTGACCTAAAGACGTTTACCTTCTCGATCTGCGGTTTACGGAACGGCCCGCGCACCTTCTGGCTGTAAACAGCGCACCCCCGTTTATCGATGGCCGCCACGGTCACGTCGACAAATTGGTTGTCGTTGAAGTTCAATCCGCCCTTCATGGCGATCCGGTATTTTTTTGAGGCAAGGGCCACGTCCGTCGCCACGACAATGCCGTTATTTACTTTCCAGATCGATACGAGCTTTTTGATGCTCCCTTGTCCGCCCCGCGACTCTTCGTACAGGCTTCCAAAATTGTAGCTCTTGGTAAGCACCGGCCCAAAGGGGCCCACGAGAAAGTACGCCCCGACATCCACGAGGTTGAAGTTCTGGCTTCGTTTGTACTTGGGGATGAGGACATCGATATCGACGCCGATGAGCGTAAGGTCCTCCCCGTTCAAGGAAAGGCCGCCGTTCAGGGATCGCTTCACCTCATCCATATTTTTTCCCGCAGCCTTCAGGTCCGCGGAAAAGTTGACCGTCCCTTCCATGCTTTTCCGGGGGGCTTCCCCGGTCGAGAATGCCTGAATTACCTCCTCGATCCTGAACCGGTTAAGAGCAGCGATGAGCCGGTAATGAGGCGACGACTTTGTCACATCCACATGAACGCTCCCCTTCCCCTTCCCGCCGATTAGATTCATGCTGACCGGGTTTACCTCGAATATTCCGTTTTCCCCTGTTGTCCTCATCACGAGGTTTGTCAGGGTGAGCTTGTTGATCGTGAGCGTCTTGCACCTGAGGTCCCCGTCGAATGAGATGTTCTTGAATGGTCCGCCGACGGCCTTCCCCCGGTAAAAAAGGTTTTGTATGGCCCCCTCGAAGTTGTCCGCCTTGATCTTCCCGCCGGAGCTTTCATCGGTATAAATAAGCTTCCCCTCGGCAATGGATATCTTTTCCACGGCAAGGGGCCTACCCGACGGCGCGCGGCCGGACTTTTCAAAATTGAACGTCCCGTTTTTGTACCGGACCAGGGAGAGGACCGGCTTGATAAGCCTGACCCGGTTTATCCGGACTTCGCGCCTCGTAAGCGCAATGAACTTCAGCCCGATCTTCATCTTCTCAACCGTAACGACATCCGTTCCCTTGTTCCGCACACTGATGTCCCTCAGCGATATGCCGATGCCCGGAAAGAGCGCGATGCCCAGCCTGCCCTTGATCCGCACCTCCATTCCCATTGCATCCGACGCGGCTGCCTCGATCTGCGGTTTAAAGGCCTGGATATTGAGCAGGATCGCGATAATGCCGGCAACGACGACAAGAACGAGCACGCCCGTTGTTATGAAGATAATTTTATTTCTCTTGAGCGTCATGCTTCCCCTTCTCGCGTGTCAGGTCACTGACTATGCTCTATCGATAACTTTTTTCAGCTTACTGCTGATTTCGGCGGCAATCGCCTTTAACGCGGGATTTTCCACGGCCTGCATGGAAGCCAGAGGGTTGATGGCCGTGACCTCGACCTTCCCATCTGAAATCTCCTGCACAATCACGTTGCAGGGAAGCATGGTGCCGATCTTATCCTCTGCCTGCAACGCCTTGTATGCAAAAGGCGGATTGCAAGCGCCGAGAATCCGGTAGTTTCTGAATTCAACATCGAGTTTCTTCTTCAACGTTGCCTTCACGTCTATGTCGGTCAGGATGCCGAAACCTTCCTTTTTCAGTTCTTCCGTCACTCCGGCGATCGCTTTATCAAAGGACAGATTCAATGTCTTACTGAAATAATAGCTCATAACAACCTCCTCCTGTCAGCTAATGTTTATGCGGATCGGTCTTGGAGGGCTCCGCTGACTGCGGATCATCCATGCACTTCATATCCATAGGCATCGACATTTTCTTCTGCATCTTTTCTTTCATCTGTGCCATATCCTTCATCATCTCCTTTTTCTCGGAATGATTAGGCCCCTTCATCATCTTTTCCTGCATGGTCATCATGTCCATCATCATCTGCATCATTTCCTTCTTTTCATCCATCATTTGTTTCATCATCGGCTGGCATTTCTCCATCATCTGCTTCATCTCATCCTTCTGCTCACCCTTCATGCCGCTGTCCGTCTGGGCAAACCCGTAGGTTGCGGCCAACATCAGAACCACCAGGCTTATTGTCACTATCTTTTTCATTGTATTTCTCCTTCGGGAGTAGGCTGAGGAGATTTAAACTAAAACCATCTTACGATGCCGAAATCCATTCCGAAGTCCGGACCGCCGTTGTTCAGGCCCTTGAAGGCGCTGCCCCTGATGGCGTAATCGACGCTCAGGACATGAAAAAAACCGACACTGACCTCTTGGGGATTTTCTGCTCCGGGGACCATTGCCCTTCGACCCTCAAAGGAGGCTGCGATGTTCGTTCTGCCGAAGATTCTCGATATTCCGACCCCATAAAGATAGATGTCATTGTAGTTGATAGCAGCGGGGTCTCCGATTTTTATGTACCCGCCCGTGAGCGAAAGCTTGAAGTTCTCTATCCGTTGATGCATACCGAGGAAAGCGCCGTAATCGGTTTCTCCAGTACCCAGACCCTTGGTATCGTCGGCAGTCGGCAGTTTAAGAGCCATCGTCCCATTGAGAGAGAAACCAATGGAACCTTCAGGAATGAACACCGCTCCGCCGCGCAGAATGACGTCCCCTATGCCGCTCTCGCTCAGGCTTTGTCCGCTGGCCTTGTTCGTGAGCGACAGATACGGCACGGTAACGCTGACATCGTATCTCGGCGCGACATACCCGATGGTCGAGGAGAGATAATACAAACTGGATGTCGTCGGGGTGCCGAAATCGCCCGTTTTGTAACCGCCGCCAAGGTCGAGATAACCGCGGCCCGTATCAGCCGAAGCAGCCGACGGGACCGCAAATGCGCTTAACAAAACTATAAGCAGGACGTGAACAGCCAAGTAGAGAAAGTAGCGGAGACCGGGGCTCATATTCCATTCCATTTTTTGAAAGCTCGTATTTGCTGCGCCCATAATAAAGCTGTTATTCACGCCTTGCTTCATGTTATTTACTCCCCTTCTGCATGCCGTCTATCATCTGGTTCATGGTCTTCATCCGCTCCTGCATTGTTTTCATCATGGCGGGGTCCATGGTTCCCTTGCCCATCTGTTCGGACATCTCTTTCATGGTTGCGGACATATCATTCATCACCTTCGACATGTCCTGCATTTTGGAATGGTCCATGCCCTGTTTCTGCTCCATGGTCCCGGACATCTTCTCCATCATGTCGTTCATTCGGCTCATCATGCCCGACATGTCGCGCATCATCTGCTGATTCATCATTTGATTGCTCATCATCTGCGAGGACTGCTGGGAGCCCATCATGCCCTGCCCCTGCTGACCTTGCTGCCCCTGGCCGCTTCCCATTCCTCCTCCGCCCATCTGCGCAAATGCCGTTGCTGTTGCAAAACCAATTACCATCGCAGCCACTGCCAGAATCTTTTTCATGATTGCTTCCTCCTTTTTAGTGTGAAAACATGCACTTAGTATAGCGCTTTTCTTCCTGCATTACTCTTTTCATTTCTTTTTTTGCAAACTTGTAACGTAATTAACGAGATGCCATCGCATCTCGTCAGACAGTTCCTTTCCAAAGCCTCTCATGGCTGTTCCCGCGACGCCGTCGGTAATTACATGGAACATCTCGCCGTCAGTGCTGCCGTGAATCCGAGCCGGGACTGACAGGCCAGGGCCTATGCCCCCTTTTCCGGCTTCTCCATGACAGGCTATGCAATTCTTCTCATAGAGCTTTCTGCCCTGGACGATAGACGTTTCAGTCTTTGCAATGGGATTTTTTATCATTGCGTATTCCGTGTGCCTATGCTGTTGTTTGTGGTGTTCTTCTTGAGCAAACCCATCAAGAGGAATGAGCATTATAATAATCAGGAGTGCGGTCCTTCTCATATCTTCACCCTCCTCAGCCTCAGTGCGTTTCCTATCACCGACACGGAGCTAAAACTCATCGCGGCTGCGGCAAAAATAGGACTGAGCAGAATGCCGAAGAACGGGTACAACACGCCTGCGGCGATGGGAATGCCGAGGGCATTGTACACGAAGGCAAAGAAAAGGTTCTGCTTGATGTTCTTCATCGTGGCCCTGCTCAAGAGCCGCGCACGGAGAATGCCTCTGAGATCGCCTTTCACCAGCGTCACTCCTGCGCTCTGCATGGCCACGTCGGTGCCGGTCCCCATGGCAATGCCGACCTGGGCCTGGGCAAGGGCAGGAGCATCGTTGATGCCGTCGCCTGCCATGGCAACGAAACGGCCTTCGCTCTGAAGACGCTTCACGGCTGCGGCCTTTTGGTCCGGAAGGACTTCCGCGACCACGTCGTCTATGCCCAGTTTCTTCGCCACTGTCTCGGCAGTGGTCTTGTTGTCACCCGTGAGCATCACGACACGGATGCCGTCGTCATGAAGAGCTTTAATTGCTTCGAGCGTTGTTTCCTTTATCGGATCAGCCACGCCCAGCAGCCCCGCCGCTTTTCCGTCCACGACAACGAACATCACGGTCTGGCCGTCCTTCCGCATCTCCTCGGCTTTTATGGATAATCCGCCGGAATCGATCCGCAACTCATCGAGAAGCGCACGATTGCCGAGCGCAACTTCGTGACCGTCAACCTTGCCGACGACGCCTTTTCCGGTCTTGGATTGAAAGCCCTCGGCATTCTTCGGGCTGACGCCTTTTCCCTCAGCTCCGGCCACGATGGCTGCTGCTAGGGGGTGCTCGCTCCCGCGCTCGATACTCGCGGCGTACAGAAGTATCGACTTCTCGTCGTATCCCTCATTCGCCACCACGGCATTCAATTTCGGCTTTCCCAAGGTGAGCGTTCCGGTCTTGTCCACCACGAGGGTGTCCACTTTTCTCATCAGTTCGATGGCTTCGGCGTTCTTGAACAGCACGCCGCCGCCGGCGCCCTTGCCCATGGCGACCATGATGGATACGGGCGTCGCGAGCCCCAGGGCGCAGGGGCAGGCGATGATCAGCACCGCGACGGCATTCACGAGAGCATAGACAAAGCGGGGCTCGGGCCCGAACCAGGCCCAGACGATAAAGGTTATAACCGCGATCGAGACCACTATCTGGACGAACCATCCCGCGATGATGTCAGCAAGCTTCTGAATCGGCGCGCGGCTCCGCTGGGCCTCGCCCACCATGTGCACGATCTGCGCCAAAAGGGTCTCCGAGCCCACTTTCTCGGCCTTCATGATCAGCGAGCCTGTCCCGTTCACCGTGGCGCCGACCACGCGGTCGCCTGCATGTTTTTCCACGGGGATCGGTTCGCCGGTGATCATGGATTCGTCCACGCTGCTTGATCCCTCTACCACGCTGCCATCCACGGGGACCTTTTCACCGGGCCGCACACGCAGGAGGTCTCCGGCATGCACCTGATCCAGCGGGACATCCTCCTCCGTTCCGCTTTTTACGCGACGCGCGGTCTTCGGAGCAAGCCCGAGCAGGGCCTTGATAGCAGCTCCCGTCTTGCCCCGGGCCCGGAGTTCCAGCACCTGCCCCAGCAGAACGAGGGTCACGATAACAGCGGCTGCCTCAAAATAGGTCCCCACTTCTCCATGAGCGCCGCGGAAAGCAGTTGGGAATATGTCCGGCAGAAGCGCTGCAACGAGGCTGTAGATATATGCGATGGCCACGCCGAGGCCAATCAGGGTGAACATGTTGGGGTTCCAGGTTATGATCGACTTCCACCCGCGCACGAAGAACGGCCAGCCGCCCCAGAGCACAACAGGGGTTGCCAGGATCAGCTCCAGCCATTTCATCATCTCCATGGGAATAAACTTCTCTGGTGAGATCGCGGAGATGAAACCGCCCATGGCGATATAGACCAGCGGGATCGTAAGAACAGTGCTGATCTTGAATCGTCTGGTCATGTCGATGAGCTCGGGGTTTTCCTGCTCTTCTGCGGAAATGGTGCGGGGTTCGAGCGCCATTCCGCAGATGGGGCAGCTTCCGGGGGCGTCGCGCACGATCTCCGGGTGCATGGGACAGGTCCACTCGGCTTTGGCGGAATGCGCATGCGGATCTTCGGGGAGCAGCGGCTTGCGGCACGTGGGACAGGAACCCGGCGCATGCTTCCTCTCGCCGGGACGCGGCGCGGTCATCTTCACCGCACCCTGTTCCGCGGTACCGGCCGCTCTTCCTCCCGCGTAGGCATCAGGGTCCTTCTCGAACTTTTCCTTGCACGACGTCGAGCAGAAATGATATGTCTTTCCCTGGTAGGCGAACGTAGCCGCCGCGTCCTTTTCTTCAATGATCATTCCGCAGACAGGGTCTGTTGCCTTCATCTATTCCTCCCGTGCGAGAGACATCAGTCCTTCAAAATAGTCATTGATCTTTTCCCGGAGACCCGGCATCAATGCCCATGCTGGTCTTCCTTTTCTAATGTTTATGCGGATCAGTCTTGGAGGGCTCCGCTTTTTTCGGTTCTTTGCCCGTAACTTCTTTCGACTGTGGCCCGCTCATATCAGGACCCGTTCCTGCAATACATCCATATGCCTTTTTCATCTGATCCATCATCTCCATCTGGGACGCCTCGGTTGCTGTCTTGGGGTCTTTCATGTGCACCTCGTGAAGGTCTATTGCTTTTTTGAGCCACTGCTCGGCACACACAAGTTTCGATTGCGAATCATCCATCCCCGGCATATCCATAGGCATCGACATCATCTTCTGCATTTTTTCTTTCATCTGTGACATGTCCTTCATCATCCGCTTTTTCTCGGCACTGCTCGGCCCCTTCATCATTGTTTCCTGCATGGTCATCATGTCCATCATCATCTGCATCATGTCCTTCTTTTCATCCATCATCTTTTTCATCATGCCGTTGCCCATCATTTGCTTCATCATCGGCTGGCATTTCTCCATCATCTGCTTCATCTCATCCTTCTGCTCACCCTTCATACCGCCGTCCGTCTGGGCATAGCCCTGGGTTGCGGCCGCCATCAGAACCACCAAACTTATTGCCAATATCTTTTTCATTGTATTTCTCCTTCGCCTTAAAATTTTTACTTGCGCCACCGATACAACCCTTCGCACAAAACCGTTCTCTTAATTCATCATTCATTTCCCTTCCGGCTTCTCTCTTTGATACAGCACCCGTCCCGATACCCAGAATGCCCATAACCCTGTCATGCTTAATTGAAGCAGGGGCGACAGCCCCAACCCGAAGAACGTCGGCATGAGCCGGTTATAGCTCCATGCCCTCGTCACAAAAACTTTTTGATACTCTATGGCAGCAGCCAGCAGAAACCCTGCAAGCAAAACAGTGTATATCTGCTTCCCGTTCATCTCCCGAATCCAAGCCGCATCCCTCCACACAGCAGCCACTAAAAGGTAAATCCCCAGGATAAGGAATCCGTCGATAAGTGAAACATAACCGACCATGGCCACATATTTCTTTGCATTAAAATCATGAGCTTCATAAAGGTATACGGCATGGAATGATTCCCAGATAAAATTCACCATGAATGCGCTAATGAAGATCATAAGAAAAACCCGGCAAAGCTCTCCAATTTGCTTTAAATTCATTCTGAACTTCCCTGTCATCATTCCTCCGAAGGCAGATCGCACACCGCCCACACGGAGAAATGCGCACCCTTTTTCTGTCCAACGCCGACCGCGCCTTTGGTGAGATAGAGCGCCCACGCCCAGTCGGGTTCGAACATGCTCGTCGTTGAAGACCAGTATCCTTCCCTGACATCCCTGAAGGGATGTCCATAAGGAAGCGCCGGGCTGTGCACGCTGCAATCCACGAGCGATTCCAGTTCATTGATGTTCGGCAGGCGCCATGAATAGGCCTTTCCTTGCTGTTGGTTGAGATCTGCCACTGCTTTGAGCGCTTCCTCCCATGTCGACGGCCTTCCGAAGAGGTCGGCTGATGAGAGCCAGCAGAGGTTCGTGAGCCGGTCTACGACCATGCTCCCTGCCTCCTCAAAGCGGGGTTCGGGCCATCGCACCCCTGATCGGAATTCGCCGTCCTGTCCCGATCCTGCGCAGGAGATAAGTTGTCCCTTTGCGTCGTAACACCGGGTTTGGCCGGTAGCAGGGAGAATGATGTCCCCCATTCCTCGAACAGGCCAGAGCAGGAAGAACTGCTCCTTCCGGCCATAAAACATTCGCGCGCCCTCCATATGGATATACCACGCATAGGCAGTGTTGATCGCCGCGGTCGTGGACGTCCAGTACCATCCGCTGAATACGTTGACAAAGGGATGCCCCTCCGGCAAAGCGGGTTGCCTGGTCTGATGGCTCATGAGGCTTCGGAGTTCACGACGGTTGGGAAGACGCCAGTCCGCAGAACCATATACCTTGTCACGATTCATCCTTGCGATGTGATCAAGGGCTTCCTGCCAGGTCAGAGGGAATTCAGCAATATTAGCGTTTCTTGTCCAAACGAGCCCCGTAAGTTGATCGAGAACCGCATCGTCCTGGACCTCGAATCGCGGCGCAGGCCAGGACAGGCCGCTTCTGAAGTCCGCGTCCTGTCCGCTTCCAATTCCAATGCAATCGATCATTCGGCCCGTCGCATCGTGGCAGGTGATCTGCCCTGTCTGAAGATAAGCGCTCATACCCTTATGCCGGCTCAGTATCGTTCATTTTCTGCATGTCTGTCATCGACATCCCGGGTGTGCTCCATTTCTACTTTCGTTTCATCTTAAACACGACACCAAAATAACGAGAAGCGCGATTATGTATTATTCCTCAGGCGCAACCGTTCATTCGCTCTTGGTCCGGCTATTTTCACGGGCATATCCGCTGATTCCCATCATCAATCGCAGCAAACCATAACTGAGCCAGCTCATGAACCGGAAATAAGCGGGCTGCTGTTTCCAGTTGTCCCTTAAGATCCGCAGGCTATCGGTCTCCATGGTCTGTTTCAGGCTTTGCGCCAGGGTCATGCCGAATTCTTTGTCGTCAACGGCAATATTCGCTTCGCGTGAAAGCAGCAGGCTGAACGGATCGATATTCGAAGACCCCACCGTCGCCCAATGGCCGTCGATTACCGCCACTTTGGCGTGCAGGAAGCTCCTGCGGTATTCGTAAATTTCGATTCCCGCATCCAGGAAAGTGCCGTAGAGCGCCCGCGAGGCATAATGCTGGAGACGATATTCCACCCTCCCCTGCAGCAGCAAAACCACCCGTACGCCGCGCCCGGCCGCATTGATAAGCGCATGACGAAAATTAAGCCCCGGTAAAAAGTATGCATGGGCAAGAATGATCTCGGACTCAGCCTGTTCGAGCGCCCGCATATACGCCGTTTCAATGTCCCGGCGATGGCGGAAATTGTCCCGTACCAGGAATGCCGCGCTCATATTCCCCCCGGCGGAAGTTGAAACAGGCAGTGCCCCGCCCCGGACCGTCCCTTTGCGAAAATAACTCCACGCCGCAATTGACCACAGGCGCTGGGCGGAAAGGCGGATCACATCCACCAGTGGACCCTCCACGGCAACCGCATAGTCATAGCGAGGGGGCATATCGCTTGTCGTTTCCCTGTCATCAATAATGTTGACCCCCCCGACAAAGGCGATCTCACGGTCCACAACCACGATTTTCCGGTGCATTCGGCGCAGGCGCACGCGCCGAAATGTCCAGGGAGATATCTTGGCCCGATAGATTAGCGCCTTTACCCCGTCCGCCCGCAAGCGGTCCAGCATGCTCCGCGGCAGATCCTTGGACCCGTAGCCGTCGATCAGCACAGTGACGCTTACGCCGCGCAGGGCAGCCCGCTTCAGCGCGTCCGCAATCCGTTGTCCGGTGGCGTCATTTTCGTAAATATACGTTTCAAGAATTATTTCATGCCTTGCCCGATCGAACGCCGCTTCGATGGCGGGGAAATAGGCTTCTCCGTTCTGTATCAGGGTGACCTGATTTCCCGGAATAAAGCGGGACAAGCTCGCGGGGAAGATAGCTTGATACAAATTACGGCGATGTCGTTTCCCGTGTGACATAACAATTACCCGTCTCTCATCTTCAATTTTAAAATCCTTCCGCTGATATGCACTGTCCGGATTTTCTCCGGAAATAATCAAAAAAACCATACCCGGACTCCGCGTTGGGATGAATCACGCGCGGTAAGTCATCAATTCCGGCGTACGCTCATTTCCAAATTTGAAATGCAGATAAATGACCGCGCTCAGTATCGCGGCAAAAAAGCACCACACGGAAAAAAAGGCGACGGTGGCGAACCAGTAAGCCGCCATAAAAAGCAGCAACGCCAGAACGCCAAAGATTTTGATCATCGTGTGACTCGAAAAGAAGCAACCAGCGCAGGTTGCCGCAAGGTAGAGCGCCATCACTTGAATTTTATGAAAATGGGGTAACGCATACACGATGTGACAATTAACTTCGGAAACAACAGGATATTTGACGATAGAGTAAAGGAGGTACAGGCCGACCGCGATCCCCGTGATCAGGAATGCCCCTATCACCTTTTTGCGCCAGGCTGTGGTTTCCAGCAGGCCGATCGAGAATGGCACAAATATCGGCCACAGTACGTGCGAAAACAACGTAAACACGTACGTCGTGGTCTCCTTGAGCAGCGGGGCCTCAAACCGAAATGACAGCCAGAGCATTCCCTCTATGATTTGCTGAATCCCGAACAAAAGCGGGATCATCGCAAACGGTATCTCTGCCTTTCGTTCCGTCTTTTTCAGTGTTGCCACACCGAGTATGGACAATGAAACTCCTGCTGTAAAACTTGCTGTTGCTGAAAAACACATTGTGCCCGGTTCCTTTCATGCCGAACGAATCGACCCAGCGCCCTACCCGTGAGCACTTCGGAAACAGGCCTATTCTTATATTATTATACCTGCCCTATGAGATTTTTGCCGCGACGGCAGAAGTTCCGCGAGCATTCGCACCGGTCCCGCATCAACCATGGGTCATCATTACAAATCCTGTATTTCCCGCGTCGCGATCAGCAGTCCCCTGATACTCCGACCCGGCGGTCCCCTTCACTCAGCGCGCGCAATTTTTACAATTTCCCGGGCGATATTCTCAGGTGAAAGAACAAAATCTATACACCCGCTTTCTATTGCGCTTTCAGGCATATCCGGCTGCCCGGCTGTGTCGGGCTTTTGCGCGATGGTGATGCCCCCCACCTGCTGTATGCCGCACATCGCCGCCGCCCCGTCACCATCATAGCCGGAGACAATGACCGCGACAAGTTTGCCGTCCCAGTGCTGAGTCAGGGAGCGCAGAAAAATCGTGATCACGTCGGGCCATCCCCTCGGCTTTGATAACGGCTTGAGACGGAACTCTCCATCAAGAACATGCAGATCACGCTGTTCCGGGATGATGAATACATGGTTGGGCTCGATGAGCAATCTTTCCGTGATCAGCTCGACCGGCATTGTTGTGAAGCGCGGGAGGATCTCGTGGAGCAGGGTGGCTACGGTCCTCAGGTGATTCACGATGACGATGGCAACGCCCATATCGGCCGGCAGATGTTTTAGTAACCGGGTATAGGCGTCGAGGCTGCCGGCCGAACCGCCCACGCAAACAACAGGAAAGTCTTGTGCAACACTCTTCGATGTCATTGACAATCCCTCCGCTTCGCTGTCAGGCCTTGATGAATGCGAGCAGATCAACGTTGATCCGGTCCTTATGAGTGGAACACATGCCGTGCGGCAAACCCGGATAAACTTTCAGCGTGGAGCCTTTCACGAGCTTGGACGAGAGCATGGCCGAGGCGGCGATCGGGACGATCTGGTCGTCGTCGCCGTGCATGATGAGTGTCGGGACGTCGAACTTCCCGAGGTCTTCCGTGAAGTCCGTCTCGGAAAAGGCCTTGATGCAATCGATGACGGCTTTGAATCCGGCCTGCATCCCCTGCAGCCAGAACGCATCCCGCAGCCCTTGCGAGACCTTGGCGTTCGGCCTGTTGGCGCCGTAGAACGGCATGGTGAGGTCCTTGAAGAATTGCGAGCGGTCGGCAAGCACGCCTGCGCGGATCTTGTCGAACCCGTCGATCGGCAAGCCCCCGGGATTGGCGGCCGTCTTCAGCATCAGCGGCGTCACCGAGCCGATCAGCACGGCTTTGGCCACTCGTTTGGTTCCGTGGCGGCCGATATAGCGGGCCACTTCGCCGCCGCCCGTGGAGTGCCCGACATGGATCGCCTTCTTCAGGTCGAGCTTTTCCACGAGCGCCGCGAGGTCGGCGGCGTAGGTGTCCATGTCGTTGCCGTTCCAGGGCTGTCCTGACCGGCCATGGCCGCGCCGGTCATGGGCGATGCAGCGGTATCCGCGGGCGGCCAGAAACACCATCTGGTCTTCCCAGGCGTCCGCGCTCAGGGGCCAGCCATGGCTGAAGACCACTGGCTGTCCGCTGCCCCAGTCCTTGTAATAGATCTGTGTACCGTCTTTTGTCGTGATCGTGTTCATTGGTTCTCTCCTTTTATCGCAAAACGGCAAGCTAAAGCCGGATCTGTTTCATGACCTCGCGCATGAACGCAGGGAGATCTCCCGGCTCCCGGGACGTGATCAGATTGGCGTCAACAACCACCTCCCGGTCCTCATAGAGCGCCCCGGCTTTTTTCAGTTCATCAGCCACCGATTTGTAGCAGGTGGCGCGTCGCCCCTGCAGAAGACCGGCGCTGATCAGGATCTGCGGCCCATGGCAGATGGCGGCGACCGGTTTGCTGCGGGCAAAAAAGCTCCGGGCGATCTCCAGCGCCTCCGGCGCTTTTCTCACCAACGCCGGCGCCGCCCCCCCGGGCAGGATCAGGATTCCATAGTCGTCAGGATTGACCTCGTCAAGGGTCTTGTCCACGGCCACTTCGTAGCCGTGCTTGCCCTTGATGGCCCCGCGGTACAGGGAGACCATTGCCACGTCGACTCCCGCCTCCTTCAGCCGGTAGTAGGGGACCAGCAGCTCAGAGTCCTCAAAATTGTCCGCGCTTATAATCAAGGCCTTCATATTTCCTCCGTATTTGTGACTCTTTTCTTCCTCCCTCGGCTTACTTCGACATCCGCTGCGGCAGCGGCTCCGTCCGAACGACTGGGCACCGCCAAAACCGATTTCTGCCCGGTTTGATCCGCTTTCGAACCATACTCGTGCGAGTATACCCAGGTAAACTCCGCTCCGAGCAGGAAGATCTGCGCCGAGAAATAGACCCACACCAGCAGAACAACCAGCGAACCTGCGGCGCCGAAGCCGGACGCCACGCTGGTTTTGCCCAGATAAAGGCCGATGAGAAATTTGCCGATCTCGAACAAGAACGCGGTTACTGCCGCGCCGATCCACACGTCCCGCCAGGCGATTCTCGCCCGCGGCATAAATTTGTAGATCATCGCAAAGAGTAACATCGTAATAACGAAAGAGATGATGAAATTAAGCGAAAAAAGAAGCGCTTCCCAGCCTTCGAAAAACCCGCTGCTCCATTTGCCGAACGCGGCGATCGAGGCACTGACCAGGAGCGAGACCAGCAGAAGAAATCCCAGTCCCAGCACCAGGCCGAAAGAAAGCAAGTGCGTGCGCAGCAGAATCCATATGCCGTTCTCTTTCGCGGGGGCGGGAACACGCCAGATGCGGTCAAGGTCGCTTTGCAATTCAGCGAACACCGTCGTTGCCCCAATGATCAGCGTAATGATGCTGACCACCGTCGCAAAGAGATTCTGAGCCGGCTCATGAGTGCTTTTCAGCAGACCCTGCACCGCGATTGCGCCTTCCCGTCCAATAAGGCCTTGTATCTGCGAGACGATCTCTCCGCGGGCTGCTTCCCGGCCAAAAACAAGGCCGGCCGCCGCGATGGCGATTATGAGCAACGGGGCAATCGCGAACAACGTATAGTAGGCAAGCGCGGCGCCCATGCTCGGGGCGTAATCGTCCACCCACGCCCCTGCGGATTTCCTGATCAGGACCCAGATCTGCCTGGGATGAAATAAAAAAGTGGACAGATTTATTTTCTCGTGCCTGTTCCTTGTTATGGTCATGTTCTTCTTTCTCATCGCTTATCCGGCAATTTCATTCAAAAGTCAGCCTAACCCGGACAAGCCGGAACCTCAAATCCAATAATATTCATCACGGATGCACTCAGCCTGCACTTCAGTAATTTGATTCATAACTGCCTCCGTGTCGGCCGGGACTCCGCCCGGCAGACATGGCCCTTTCGGGGCAGTTTTAATTGAATGTCTTTGTAGGGCAAAGCTTCAGCCTTGCTGACACCGAAAAGCCGCAACCCTGAAGGGTTGCCCTACAAATGATATAACAACAATTATTGCGTTTGCATTAGCGCCCTGCATGGATCAGGCCCGGTTTCTCCGGCATTCCGTCATATTCGACAACCTGCACCGGCTTATCACAGAATATAAAACTCATGTTCATATGGTCACGTTCATCCAGACCGATGCGTCTGAACACATCCGCCCAGGTCAACAGCGCTCCGCGTTCTTTCACCTGTTCATTATTGACCGGTTGTTGTTCCCACTCCGGATGTTCTTCAACAAATTGCGCGTACACATGTTCGGCATGGTCCTCGAATTCCGCGTTGAACAGGAACGCCCTGCGAATGCTGATCAATGCCATCAAGCGCGTTAATACGGCATAGAAGCCGGCCATGAGAAGGGGGATGGGAGTATACAGATACCACGGGTCCTTGATCCCGTCCTCTTTCATCTTCTCGTTGGCAACCAGCAGGTGCCAATACTCATTATCCTGGGCTTCGCGGGACCACATCATAATTCTGCCTGCCTCGTGCACCAATGCCCGGTCGCGGTATCGTCGCGTCATGCGTGCATACTGGCGGGTTTCCCAGGAGCGGTAGGGAATGCTGGCCAGTATCTCTATGAGCTTGACCTTGGGAAGCGTTGTCTTTTTTCCGGTGATCAGGTCCATCGACAGAAAAAAACCTTTTGCCGCAAGCGAATACCGGTATCGCGGCCTCTCTCTGGATGCTTTCTGTTCTTTCTTGAGATCAGGGGTCATGTTTTTCCTCCCGGGCTGATTTTTTATGACATTCCGACGCCGGCCGTCAGACCTTTTTGAACGTCTTTTGTTGTTCGGCTACGGTCACGAGGCCCGTTTCGTCGTTCGGAGACGTCATTCACATTAGATACGTTACCGTAAGACGTTTACCGATGCGGGCATCGCTGCCGACTGACGATCTTTTCCGTTGGTTGCGGCCTTCTAACCGCGCTACGGATTTTTGACCTCGGATGCCTGAGATTTTCTGGTCAGGAATCCTGACAAAATTAACGCCAACAGGGTGTAGGTCAGGAACAGAAAGTATCCCGGCTGAAGGGAAGTGCCATTCGTCGTTAAGATCACCAGTTCCTGGCTTACTTTGCTTAATTGGCCGAACTGGCTGGTAATGATCCCGTTAAATCCGATATAGGCCATAAATATTGCGATCACCATGACATCGGCCATGGACCATTTCCCGGATTTTAAGACAAAAAACCTGACCACCGGGTTCTCCTTTGCACGGTGATAATTGTAGTAATATCCCAGTGATGATAGTATTTTTAACAGGGGGAAGACAATGCTGAAGGTGATCAGCAAGACCCCGACTAATTTCATCTGAATGTCTTTATGCGTGATCATGATCCAAAATACATCCAGAATGCTTTTGCTTTGGAAATACAACACCTGGTTCTCAAAATGGACGGGGTGCCCCATCAAAACAAAACTCATCTCTGTGATCTTTGCTTCCATATCGATCATGGGCGTGGTTACGCCGGCTATCAGCAGCATGATAAGGGACAGAACGAGGAGTATATATTGGGAGGGGGCCAGGGGTTGCCTGCTGAAACCGGACAAAGCGAAAAGGATGACCGACAGAACGATCATCAGGATGGCCTCCTTCAAGATCAGGCCATTCTCAACCGAAATTGTCTTATCGAGCTTGATCCTCGCACTTGCGATATCCTTGGAATCAGTCCTGAGAAGGATGCTGTTCAGGTGAGCGGTATCCCGTGTATCAAAGGTTTGGTTCAAATATTGTTTAAGCTGTGCGTTCAACATGGCCTTAATCTGACCCCTTGTTTTCGATTTCTTCATCTCTCGAATAAGGGCATCCGCATATTCAGGGATCCCTTTTTTAATATCTTCCAGACTGATAAAAATATTTATAAAGGATTGTGAGATCCACCCCCCCACTGTGTTTGCGTTCTCTTCCCTGATTTTCCGGTCGACGTTATCAATAAGCGCATTCAACTGAACTTCGACATGTTTTCTGATCATCCGCTCATTCGTTCGCGACAAATACAACTTTTCGATCTCCTCGGCAAGAATTACGGTAATTTGTCGTTTCCATTCGTTAACACTGAACATGCCGTATTTGACGTGGTTAAGTTCGGCATAATCGTTTTTGTTCTCCTGGTTGGAGATCGCATTTGCAATAATTTGCCGGCATACAAAAACCAATGCAATGATGACCATTAAAGACAAGAACAATTTGAGCATTTTCATAGTAGTGACCTTTTCGATATCGCTGCCTTTGGTTGAAGAACAATAGCATAGCTGCCGGGAAGAACGTTTTCATCTCACTTCTTTACTCCTGTCATTTTGCGTCCTTACCCGGTTCCCTCTTCGTCAGGGTGGACACGATGGACCCGATGGCGATCGTGCTCTTCATCAGGACCGGGGTCTTCCGTTTGTCGTCGGTGAGCCAGATAAAGATTTCTCCCTTGTTCATGAAAACGCCCTCGTACTTGGGAAAGGTCCTGACCTTGATCGTGGCGAACTCCCCGGCCGGCGTCTTCACCTTCTCCCTGCCCAGGGTCTGGACCTCAACAGCCCAGTTCTTGCCGCTGTCATGAACTTGTATGATGATTGCCTTGCCGACGATGAAGTCATCGCGGGTCCGGAGATAGTAGAGCGACGACAAGGCGTCCTGTGTCTGGGCCTCGATCGTGAGCGTCTCCGGCGGGTTGTCGTTCACGGTGCTGAGAACTGTTTTATGCGCCTGGTCGAAGACAAGTTCACGGCGTCTCTTTTTCTTGCCGTGGCTTTCGTTGAGGCTGAACGTGATGCTTTGCATGACCACCGGGTCAAAGACGCTCTCCAGTTTGTCGTTCACCGGGTAGAACTTGTCCACCAGACCCGCCGAGTGTGTCGTCGCGATGAAACTGAGCGCCTGTTTCCCATCCAGCAGTGTTTTCTCTTTGATCTCCATGACCGCGGTACCTGCCGTTACGATCTTGGACCAGCTGATATCGTAGGTCAGTATTTCTCCCGGCTGCAATGCCTCGATTCGCGGCGGGCTGGAGACGCCTGTCTGTTCTTCCGCTCTGATTATGCCGGGAAGGAGCAGGAGTCCGAGGGCGAGCAACCACATGGCAACCGGACGCCTCATTCTTTTTAACCGGCACTGTTTCTTCGTCGCATTCATTGTTCTCCCCGCCCCCCTTTGAGTACTATCGGTCATGTATGCCTCTCGATCCGTGTTGTCAGCTCACCCTTTGCCTCGCGGGATTAAACCGCCGCGCAGGAATGGTATCAAGCGGAGGGTGATGCCGTCCTTACAGCACATCGCTCAATTCTATTTTCCCGCTCCTCACCAGGTTCCGCAGCTTGAGGATGGCCTGGCTCTCGATCTGCCTCACCCGCTCACGGGTGATCCCCAACTGACGACCGATGCTGTCCAGGGTCTGGGGATTCCGCTTATTCAGGCCATATCGGAATTCGATGATACTGCGTTCCGTTGCCGCGAGTCCGGAGATCCAGGTGTTGATACGCTCCTGCCGGAGGTGATCGTCGATCGTTGTTGACGGGTCCGGTATGCTCTCGTCGCGCAGCACATCCTGGAGCGTTTCCTCCCCGTCGGCGTTGATCAGCATGTCGAGTGACCAGGTCTCGCGGATCACCTGTGAGACCGCCCGTAACCGCGGGACGGTGATGCGCATTTTTTTTGCGGCTTCCTCGGAAGAGGGCTCGCGATGCAGCTGCCGGGTCAGCGTTCGCACGGTTCGGACATACACATGGGCTAGCTCCGCGACATGCACCGGCAGACGGATGATGCGGACCTGGTTCGCGATGGCCCGATCAATGGCCTGCCTGATCCACCACGTAGCGTAGGTGCTGAACCGGAACCCTCGTTTATACTCGAATTTTTCAACGGCCCGGATCAACCCGATATTTCCCTCTTCGATGACGTCGGAAAAGGGCAGTCCCCTGTTGATGTACCGCTTGCCGATGGACACCACGAGCCGCAGGTTTGCCTCGATCATGTGTTCGCGCGCTCCCGCGTCGCCCTTTTCGATCCGTTTTGCCAGGGCCTGTTCCTCGGCAAAAGAGAGCAGCGGGGTTTTCCTGATCTCCTTTAAATATATTTTGATCGCGTCGGGATCAGACGACGAGAGGTCCTCACGGCTCTGTCCCGGCCGGGAACGACCGGTTTGCTTCAAGCCATCGACCGGCCGCGGTTCATCGGGGTCCCTCGCAGCGCCTTCGTCCCAGATGTCGGTGAACTGGTCCTGCTCTTCCGAGTATGCCGTTGCTGTTATCTCGCTCATACGTCCTCCCTGAGTATTGATACGTAATGTCAAGAATTAACCACAGAGCACACAGAGTTTTTTATTAGAAAATCAATATACAGCGTTCATGCTTTAACTTGGATTTTCTCTGTGTCCTCTGTGGTTAAATATCAATTTTCTCATCCTTCTTCAACCCATGCGTTTCTCAAAAACCTTTCGAAAATGAAAACCATAGATCGAGAGGGTAACGGCCTGGGGAAAGAGTCGGGGACGGCTGAACAGGGTCCAGAACAGGAGCCCCCAATAATGGAACCTCTCTTTTTCGATGATCCCCAGAACAATGACAGACCTGATGAATGCGGCAAGGTAGTTGGGCCGAAATCGAAAGGGCATCTTTTTTTCTTTGTGGGGGACATACTCCCGCAGAAAGGTCCTGACCCTTTTATAGTAGTACTTTGGCGCATACAGGGTGCCGAGGACCTTTTTGTAGCCGCTGATCAGCAGGTCATAGTCCATCCTCGGGACAAAATTGGTCTCGAAATCCGTATTGTTGCCCGAGGTCTCTTCCCGCAGCCGCCCCTCCTTTTTGAGCCGCTCGTAGAGCTTCGTGCGCGGGAGGGCGATGAGAATGCCGACCATGGCCGTGGCGACACCGCTCGCCTGGATGAACCTGATCTGGGTGTCGAAGATCGTAAGAGGGTCGTTGTCGAAACCGACGATGAATCCTCCCTGCACCTCGAGGCCGGCCTTCTGAATATTCCTGACGCTTGCGAGAAGATCGCGGTTTTTGTTCTGGAATTTGCCGCATTCCGCCAGGCTCTGCTCATGGGGGGTCTCGATGCCTACGAAAACGACATCGAATCCCGCCTTGACCATCATCTCCATGAGGTCTTTATGATCTGACAGCTCTATGGATGCCTGCGTATTAAAGGAGAAGGGATGCCTCCTCAGCTCCATCCATTCGATGATGGCGGGAAGGACCTCCTCCTTCAGTTTTTTCTTGTTCCCGATGAAATTGTCGTCAACAAAGAAGACCTGGCCCCTGAACCCTGACGCGTAAACACTCTCGAGCTCCCTGATGATCTGGTCTTTGTCCTTGGTGCGCGGCGTGCGGCCGCAGAGCAGGGTAATGTCGCAAAATTCGCAGTTGAAGGGGCAGCCCCGGGAATACTGGATATTGATCGAGGCATAGTGCTTCATATTGACAAGCCCCCAGAGCGGGATGGGTGTCTTCCGTATCTCCGCCCACTGGTCCTGATCAGTCGTATAAAAACGGCCGGCAACGCCATTGTGGAGGTCCTCCAGAAAGCGCGGCAGGGTGATTTCGGCCTCGTTCAGCACCAGATGGTCCACCGTCCCGAACGCCTCAGGTGCGTTCGTGAAAAGAGGACCACCCGCGACGGTTGTGACGCCGGCTGCCTTGCATCTGGCGATCACGCCCTGTACCGATTCTTTCTGAACAGACATCGCGCTCACAAAAACGAGGTCGGCCCAGCTCAGGTCCCCGTCATCCAGGCGTTCCACGTTCATATCGACCAGTCTTTGCTCCCACGCCGCGGGAAGCATCGCCGCGATGGTCAACAATCCAAGGGGCGGACTGCTCGCCTTTTTGCGTATGAACTTCAGGGCATACCTGAAACTCCAGAAGGTATCCGGGAATTCGGGGTAAATGAGCAGTGCTTTCATGGAAGGTCCCTCTTCATTTTATTAGTAATGTCAAAATCCACCACAGAGAACTCAGAGAAATGTATTTGACCTTAGTAAGTTCGGGAGTATTTCTTCACATCCTCTCTGCGTCCTCCTTAGACTCCTCAGTGCTTCATCTTGGTTCTAACAACAGAGTTCACAGGGTTCTTAAAATATTTAAAAGATTTTATCTCAGTGTGCTCTGTGGTTAAGTTCTGCCTGCGCCGACCCGCTATTTCTGAAAATACTTCCGGACTTTCGCCGCGACCTGCGGGACGGTCATCTTGTCAGCGGTCTCAACACCTGCTATCCGTCCGCTGAGCTTGTCTCTCTCGATCCGCTTCATCAGTTCACCCTTTGCCTCGCCGGGACCGAAGATCAGAATTGCTTCCGCATCACGAAGATGCGAAATCACCTCGTCGTAGTATTTATCGAGATGTCCCGTAAGGTCTCGCTCCTGCGAATCGTCCGCCGGAACCAGCTGAGCCGGATAGGAAGTCGTTGAGCGTACTCCCTCAAATCGGCCGGGTTGTTTTTCCACATGTGATAGTATCTCTTTAATTTCCTCTTTGTTGTCCGTAACAGACACGATAACAGCCTTCCTGCGGTCGATCCACAAACCCTTTGTCGTTTTCATTGACTTCTCCTTGCGTCATTGGATGTAATGTCAAAATATAACCACAGAGTCCACAGAGAACTTTATGCCGCGGACTTGCAACGATTCTCGTCCCGATACGATCCATCGGCATGTCCATCGCTCTTGCGATCTTGCCGGCATAACACCCTGATTATCGGTATATCCTTTGTCTCCGGGGCCGCCTTTAAGATCCTGCGGGCCTTGTGGTTGTCCCTGACCGGCATCATGCTGTCAATGATTATCATGTCAGGTCTGCTGTTCCTGGACTTCTGCACAGCCTCTTCCCCGTTTGAGGCAAGTTCAATAGCATAGCCCAACGGACCGAGCCACTGGGTGAGCAGCCTGCAATCGGCGCCCTCATCGTCTACGATCAATATTTTATCATTCGGCACTGTGGACCCCCTTTCACTTCTCCTGACCACCTATTCCAGGTTTTTTTCATTTTTAAATCTCTCTAATTCCTCATACGCCTTTTTCCCGCAATCAGGGCAGAGGCCATGACTGAACACAGCCTCGGAATGCTCGGTTATATACGATTCAATCTGCTTCCAGTACCCTTTGTCGTCCCTTATTTTTTTGCATGAAGCGCATATCGGCAGCATCCCGCTTAACTGCTGTACCTTGTCAAGGGCATCTTTAAGCTCGCTGATAAGTTTTTCCCGCTCTTGCTCGGTTTTCTTGCGCTCGGTGATGTCCTCAATGACAAGGAGGATGATCCGCTCCTTCCCCTGCCCTCGTTCAATCTGCCGCGCATTCAAAAGCATTACGCGCCTGCCGATGGTGGCAAAATCGTGTTCAACCTCATAGTTGTCAAAGGTTGCTTTTTGGGGAAGGATGGTTTCCAGCAAATCCCGCAGCTTGGGGATATCCCACTGTTTATTGCCCAGATCATAAATAAGCTGCCCCACGGTCTCTTCCGGCTTTACCTTGAAGAATTCGTAAAAAGAACGGCTGACCGTGACCACCCTGAGATCTTGATCCAGAGAGATCAGGGGTTCACGCACGGTGTTGATGACGCTCTCGGCGAAGTCGCGGGATTCATGTACTTCGTCATGCAGAAACTTTATTCTGAGAAGCGACTTTACCCTGGCTAAAAGCTCATAGTGATCAAAAGGCTTGGAGATAAAATCATCGCATCCTGATTCAAGGGCTTTTACCCTGGCTTCTTTCTCATTATGCGCCGTGATCATAACTACCGGGATACGCTGTATCTTTTTATCGGCCCGCAATTTCAACAGTACTTCGAAGCCGGACATCCCGGGCATCTTTACGTCCAGCAGGACCAGATCGATTTGATTATTGGAAAGTTTTTCCAGCGCTTCTTCACCGCTTTCCGCCTGGATAATTTCATACCCCTGCCTGACAAGAAGTCCTTCGAGAAGTTTAATGTTCTGGAGCTGGTCATCGACAACTAATATTATTGGCCTGGCTTTCATTCTCTATCTCTCTTGACTTTTCACCCTGTGAGAAAACTCACTTCAAAAATCGACTGACTTCCTTCGCAAAGGTGCGCGTATTGATCGGCTTGCCTATGAATCCGCTGTTCATTATGTGTTCTAACTCCTTCAGGCCCTCTGCCATGACCGAAGCAGTCACAAAAACAATGGGAATATCTCGTGTCTCCTTGTCTTGACGCAATATCATGGCGGCTTCGGTACCGCGCATATCGGGAAGCCGCACATCCATAATGATAATGTCCGGCTTTTCTCTCCTGGCAATGGCCATTCCATCGGCGGCATTTTGAGCTTCAAATATTTTGAAACCGGCGTCCTCCAAAAGGTCTGTTTCCAGCATCAGACTGTTTACATTATCATCGACAACTAATGCTTTCTTCTTCATGGCACACCCCTCTTCTCTGTATGATGCGCAACGTAAACCTTATCGAGGCGCCTTTATTCAATCCCTTTGATCCCGCAAAAAGCTCCCCGCCGTGCAGTGCAACCAGCTTTTTGGAGAGCGGCAAACCGGGTCCCGTCCCCTCCGTCACCCGGGAATTTTGTTGCCGTCACCGTCCCGGGGTACCGACCTTTTTAAGATCGATATATCCCCGTTGAACGTCCACCGATGCCAGCTGCACGCGGATGCGGCTGCCGACATCAACACCCTCGAACCCCTGGACCAGCCGTCCTTCGACCGGGACCGTCAGAAGCCGCGCCCACGTACCTTTTTCCGCCGCGCCGGTGACGATGGCATCGAACTCCTCACCGATCCTGTGTTCCAGCAGCATTGCCGCGGCGGATTTTCTGACCTGCCGCTCCACCTTGTTCACGGCATCTTCTTCTTCCGTGCAATGCCTGGCCAGGACGTCCAGTTCGTCATTGCTGTACGGCGAGGGTGTTCCTTCTATGGCGGCCTTCAATAATCGCTGCGTGATGAGGTCGGTATACCGGCGATTCGGGGCCGTGGAATGGGTATAATCCCTGACCGCGAGACCGAAGTGACCCGGGGCGCTGACGCCCGGACGTTCCGCAACATATTCACCGGACCCCAGAAGTTTGATGACCGCGAGGGAGAGGTCGGGGAACCGAAGGGGATCGGCCGCTTTCTCCTTTGTCAGAAACTCCTCCAGCGCCTTTGGATCCGGAGCAGGGGGAAGCGTGAATCCCTGTTCTCCGGCAAGCTCAACGATCCGCTCCCATCGTTTTGGAGTGCGCACCACGCGGCGGATGGAAGAGAGTTTTCTTGACGAGAGATACCGGGCGGTCACCCCGTTCGCGGCTATCATGAAATCCTCGATAATATCCTTAGCGCGGTTCTTTTTTTCCGCTTCGAGGCCGCGGATTTCATCGCCTTCAAATATCGGCCTCGCCTCGATTGTTTCAAGGCTGAGAGCTCCGTGAACATGCCGGAGATTTTTCATGCCTTGTGCCGCCCTGTCCTGCATGCGCATATTTTCATCAAGTCCCGGCACGGCGGCAAGGGCCGCGGGAATGGGTCCGCTCCCTTCCAGCCACGCGGCAACGCTGTTATATGCCAGCTTCGCATGGTTGCGGACGTTCGCCCGGTAGATATCGGACTTCTGAAGGGACCCGGCGGCGTCGCTCACCATTTCAACGACAATTGCCCGCCGGTCCTCATTGAAATTGAGCGAGGTGAGGTCGGTCGATAGCTTCTCGGGAAGCATCGGGAAGATCCTGGCAGCGGTATACACCGAGGTGGTATTATGGCGGGCGTGATCGTCAATTGCCGATCCGTTCTTAACAAGCAGGTCCACGTCAGCCACGGCAACAAGGATCTTCACTTTGTCTCCGGGCAGCGCCTCGGCCACCGTGAGCTGGTCCAGGTCCCGGGAGTCGTCGTTGTCAAGGGAAGCCCAGAAGAGGTCCCTCAGGTCACGAACCGGATCATCGTTCATTGTTGCAGGCATCTTGATGTGATCAAGCTCAGCGAGCGCTTCCGCGGAAAAGTCAGGGAGCAGGCCTCTCTCAAGCATCGCCCTCCGGGCGATCCCCTGTAAAAGTGGCCGGTGCTGTTTGTCATTGGTATTCATGGAATTCACCCCGTCTCTAAATTTGTTACTAAAGAATAAAATTCTACGCAAACTGGATAGAAATAAATCAAACTTTTTTGACAGGATAACCGGATTGACAGGATTTTCAGGATGGAATGTTTGATCAGATTTTATCCTGTTATCCTGTCGAAGTTTTTATTCCGGCTTGTCCGGGTTAGGATATTTCCCCCTCTTTCCGCATATCTTTAATAAGAAAAAGCGAGCCCGACAAAACCTCTGCGTCCGAACTGATCGAATCGCATCAGGGTCTCCCCGTAGCCATACCAGTACTGCAGGTAAAGGGCGAAATTCATATCCGGAAGCTGCTGACGGAATTCGAATTCATAAGAATTTTTTCGGTTATCGCGGAATATCGGCGTTTTTATATCCAGCTGGTGGTCCTTTATGCTTCCTCCCCAGAGAAAGTTTCTCACGCTTATCCCGATCTCCCCCTGCCCCCTGTAGTCGAGGAATGTATCGTTGCTGCCGATGGATCGAAGATAGGCATCCTGTTCGTTATAACCCGATGCCTGCCAGAGCTTGACATACAATAACGCCTTGTCCGACAGGAAGGAATTCGTTACATTCAGTTTTTCCTTCGACTCGAGTCCGAACTTTATCAGAACATATTGCCTGTTCCAGCTTCGTGACTGGATGCCGGTGAGACCGTTGGATTCGTGATCGAGGGGACTGAGAATGACGTTGCGCAGTTTAAACCTGCCGATGATCGCGGCATTGACCGGATAATCCAAAAAAATCTCCGGATTATAATTGCTTTCCTCGAACGGCATTGACTCCTGCCCTTCGTTCCAAAGCGACTTCTGCGTATACGCAACGTAGGCCGGGAAAAGGTTATATTTAAGGACATACAGGTTCGGTTCCAGCAACCGGAACTTCATGCTTATCTGAAACTTGACCTGCGCGTCGCTGTTTCCGGGCCAATGATTGAGTGAAAAATAATTTACCTTGTGTGCGGAAACAGGCCTGTCTGTTTTTTTCCCAAAATAGGTGCTTTGCGACGATGCCTGCTGCTCAGTGGGCAGCGCATTTTCAGGATTATTCACGTCTTGTGGTTGACCCGTTGTAGCAGCCGGTTGGACCGCCTGGGCGGAGTCATCCTGTACGAGAGGTTCACCTGCGTAGCCGGTGACGGCAAATAACAGCACGGCGCTAAAAGTGATCGTGAATCTTTTCACAATGTCTCCGATGGGCGCATATGCTATTTCTTTTCAAATCGTATCTACTCGGGTCAAATCAGGTCAAAATCTGTCAGCCGCGAAAGAACGCAGGGATCTCAGAGAGAATTATAACTGAAATACATGGTTTCAGGTTTTTTCTTTGAGTTCTTGGAGCCTGCCCTCGAAATGTGTTATCGGGGGTCTTTTGCGGCCAATCTGAGTAGTTACTTCAAATCTTGATAATTGCAAAGTGCAAGATGCAAAAGTCAAAATGCGGCAATAAGACACTATGGCCCGCGGCCATACCTCAATTTTGAAATTTGCATTTGCTGCGGCCAAAGGCCGCGGCCATCAAGAAGGGTCTGCTTCTGATTGCCCAAGCGCGGCCCTTATGAGTCTGACCAATTCTTCCGCCTCAAAAGGCTTCTGGAGGTGCGCGTACACCTCATCGCTGAGAGACTTTATAAAAGACTCCACACCGGTATGCGATGTAAGCATGATTATCGGTATGTTCCTGTACTTTTTGTTATCTTTGATCTTCCGGGACACCTGCAGGCCGTCCATCCCCGGCAACATAAGGTCCATCAGCACGAGGTCTATCGTCCGGGCCTTGATCTTCTGCAGGGCGTCTTCCCCGCTTGCGGCGATTACCACCTCGTAGCCTCTTGGAACGAGTATGTTTTCAAGCAGCTTGAGGTTCGCGGGTTCATCGTCGACACAAAGAATGATCGGCTTCTTCAGCGTCACGTCTTCACTCGGCATCTTCAGCGTCATTTTTTCACTTGGCTTCTTCAGCGTCATGTTTTCGCCCGGAAGAAAGTTTTTTACGATCTCAACGAATTTTCGCGTATCGATGGGTTTTGTCACATATTCGTCAAACCCGGCTTCCACTGCCTTTTCCCTGTCGCCTTTCATGGCAAACGAAGTGACGGCGATCACCTTCAGCTTGCTCAGTTCCGGTGTTTTCCGCAATTCCTGTATCACCGCAAAACCGCCCATAACAGGCATCTGCAGATCAAGCAGTATAAGATCAGGCATGTGCTCTCTGGCCATCGCCAGCCCGGCTGCCCCGTCAGCCGCCTCCAGCAACTCATAGCCGTGATACGTCAGTATTTGTCTCATGAGGATACGGTTCTGTTCATTATCTTCTATAACAAGGATTTTCTTAGTCATCCTTTTTCCTCCTCTGCCTAACAGGAATAACAAAGGCAAACAGGCTCCCTTTGCCGAACTCGCTCTCCACCCATATCTTTCCACCGTGCAATTCAACAAGTTTTTTGGTGAGCGCAAGCCCGAGCCCGGTACCCTCATACTTTTTATCATAGACCGACGCCAATTGAGAAAACTCCGTGAAAAGCTTCGGGAGGTCCTCCTGCTTGATCCCTATGCCGGTGTCTGTCACGGAAATCTCGATGGAGGACGGAGGACCGCTCGCTTCGCTCGCTGGGACGATGGACGCTTTCCCTCCCTCGTCAGTCGTCCCTCGTCCCTCGTCCCTCGTCAGTCGCGCAGCGACATGCACGGAGCCCCCCTCAGGCGTGAATTTCACTGCATTGCTCAGGAGATTGAACAGTATCTGCTTGAGTTTCCTTTCATCCGCCTCGATCACGATCGCCTTATCGGGTTCGATCTGAATATCCAGCGTTATCCCATGCCTCGCCGCCTTCTCCCGCTGCATGACCAGGGATGCGTCAAGCAGCTCCCGTAACGGCACGCTCTCCACGTCGAGTTCCATCTTGCCTGATTCCACCTTGGAGAGATCGAGGATATCGTTGATAAGGCTGAGCAGGTGCCTTCCCGCCTTGAGGATGTACATCACGTTCTCACGCTGCGACGCATTCAGAGAGCCGAGCAGTTGGTCTTCCAGGACCTCCGAAAAACCGATTATCGAATTAAGCGGGGTCCGGAGCTCATGGCTCATGTTGGCAAGGAAATCGGACTTGGCCATGGTCGCGGCTTCGGCCTCGAATTGCGCCTTCTTCGCGTCCCGTGTTCGTTCCGCCAGTTCCCGTTCCAGCCTCATTTTTTCAGTGACGTCTTCTATTGCAAGGAGGATCAGCTGGGTGCCGATCTCCTCTTGCGTGATCCGGCGGGCATTGAGCAGCATTACTTTGTGCCCGATGCTTGAAAACACATGTTCAACCTCATAGTCATCGAACTTGTTGTCTTTGGGAAGGATCTCTTCAAGCAGCGTCCGGAGCTTGGGAATGTCCCATTGCCGGTTCCCGAGGTCATAGATAAGATTGCCGATCGTTTCCCCCGGTGTTACCTTGAATGAATCATAGAAACTGCGATTTGCTTTGTGGACCCTCAGGTCTGAATCCAGCACCAGCAGGGGTTCACGCACGGTCTCAATGATATCTTCATTGGCCCTTGTTGCGGCCTCGGCGTCGGATTGCGCCTTCTTCGCGTCCCGTGTTCGCTCCGCCAGTTCTTTTTCCAGGCGCATTTTCTCAGTGATGTCCTCTATGGCGAGAAGGATCAGCAGAGGACCGTTTTCCGCCTGGGTGATACGGCGGGCATTGAGCAGCATGATCTTGTGCCCGATGCTTGAAAACACATGTTCAACCTTATAGTCATCGAACTTGTTGTTTTGGGGAAGCATTTCCTCAAGCAGCGTCCGAAGACTGGGAATGTCCCATTGACGGTTTCCGAGGTCATAGATAAGATTGCCCACCGTTTCCTTCGGCGTTACCTTGAAAGATTCATAAAAACTACGGCTGGCCAAAAGGACCCTCAGATCTGCATCCAGGACCACGAGGGGTTCACGCGCTGTTTCGATAATGTCCTCAAACATCGTATCATCTCCAATCTATAACTACTCTGGCCTGCCTCGCGCAGAATACCATACACGAACAGACGCGCATCTCATTTCGGATCATCGGTCCACCATTTTACGATGCCGGCGAAAATCACCGCAAAAACGAGGGCCGGGAACGACACAAAGATCGACGCGGCCGCAGGGGACAGATTTGCGGCAAGGTACTGGTAGATCCCCGCCAGGAAAAAACCCGTCGCGGCCAGGACCAGCACGGAGGCAATCCCGATAAAGGCAAGCGCCCATGCCACGTTCATTACCGCTCTTTTCAGCAGTCTCCCCTCCGCTTCCAGCACATGCAGAAAAGATGTCGCGATATCAAGAAGCGTCGTTAGTATCTTCATTGTCTGTTCTCCTCTCCTGGTACCACAATTTGGCGATTATATAGCCGAGACCGAATGCGGCCATGATACTCACCAGCGGGTGCTGCTCTACTTCAGCCGCAAGGTCCCTGACGACCTTTTCACTCTGGATCCTTGATGAGTCGAACTTGTGAAAGAGGTTCTCCCATACCCCGGGCCCTTCCTCGCCAGGGGCGGAGCCTTCCTGTTGATCCGCTGCGTGCGGCTGTCCGGCATGTTTCCCGGCGTATTTCTTCACACCCGCGGCGATTCCGGCAATGTCTTCGCGCAGGCTCGCGATATCGGCCTTCAGCGCTTCCAGTTCCTTGTCATGTGTTTTTTCCGTCATATTTGTTCCTCCTTATGGGCATTTTCCATAACTCCTCGGCACATCTGAACCCAGAAGCGTGTTACTCCAGAGAAAACCCTTTTATCCGCAGATTACGCAGATTTCACAGATTAAATCGAACCTGAATCCTGTCTTTTAAATCAGCGTCATCTGCGTAATCTGCGGATAATATTTTGATCTGTTCATTCGCGGATCTTTCCCTGTTCATAGGCCCGTAAAAAGGCCTCCACCACCTTCGGATCAAGCTGTGTGCCTGTCAGTTCCTTCAGCTTTGCGATCGCCGCTTCCCGGTATCCCTGCTTCCCGTGGCAAAGAAGGCAGTGGCGCTCCACCCGGAGGGGTATGATACGCTGGTAGAACTGCGTCCCCTGCTCGCTGATGACCGCGGCCACCCCGTCACGGCTCTCCTCGAACGTCTTTTGTTCGAACTCCCGCAATGCCTTCTCTTCGAACGGCGTGGGGGCGTTGACCGGGCTCATCGGCTTCAGGCTGGTGATGTGAAAACGGTAGAGTCCCTGCTGCTCGGCATAGCCCGAAAGGACCCGCGTAATGGACTCGGGGGTATGGAAGAAATAGGCGTCGCCTCTGGCGTCAACCACGGCGGTCCCGGGAAGATCGGGATTTGCTTTCTCCCCCGGGATTCTTTTCACATAGATTCCCCCATGGTCAGCGATCCAGGCCCGGGTGATCATCACCTGCTTGAGCAGTGCCCTGCTCTGCTGGTCCACCTGGTCCATGATCGCCAGCTTCGAATGCCTGAAGATGAAGACAACGAGGAGCAAGACGGTCAGCGTTACCGCGATCCCGACACTCAGAAAAATCTTTTTGCCCAGGCTCCGTTTCATCGCACTGTCCTGTTCACTGCTCCTTTGTCCGGCTTACGTCGTAATGACCATCGCCCGCATGACTGAAAGTACCTTCAGGTCTGAATCCAGCACCACAAGAGGTTCACGAACTGTCTCTCCAATATCTTCAAACATTCGAGCATCTCCTCTTTTGTCCATCCGAAAGCGAACCGCGCCGCGTGAAAGGCGATCGGTCCCGACATTATTTCTTCGACACCGGTGGAATGACTTCAGCGGGCGCCTCAGGCCCGAGCAAGAGCGCGATCCATCGTGTGCTTTCATTGTTCTCGCATGCGAACTTCAGCGTCATGGTAAGCGGTATGCAAAGGACCATGCCGACCGGACCAAGCAGGCTGCCCCAAAAGATCAACGAGAGAAAGACAACCAGCGTGGACAGCCCGAGCTTCCGCCCCATGAGCCTTGTTTCGATCACATTGTCAAGGATGAAGTTAATGGCCATATATCCCGCGGTTGCCATGAGGGCGCTGCCTGGCCCTAATTGGATAAGGGCCAGAAGGACCGCGGGGATCGCGGCGATCGTGGATCCGACATTCGGCACATAGTTGAGCAGAAATGCCAGGAAGCCCCAGAGAATGGGAAAGTCCACGCCGAGGATGGACAGCCAGATTCCTACCAGGATCCCCGTGGCCAGGCTGATGAGCGTCTTGATGGCCATGTAGCGTTCAATATCACCGACGAACCTCGTGAACTGGGGGAATACCTGCCGAGTATCGCCGAGAACAGCGCGGAGCTTGACGGGAAAGCTTGAGGCCTCGAACAGGATGAAGGCCACGGTGAGCAGGATCAAAACAATGTCCGAAAGCGCCGAACCCAACCCCGCGAACAAGCGGGCGGTCAGGCTCATCACCGCCCCTGGATTGACATATCCAAGCAGGACCTTGTCCATGCCCCGAATGCCTTTGGTCGCTAAAAACGACTTGAATGTCGAGACTTGCTCCTGTAACCGGGTCTGATAGACAGGCAACTCGGTGTAAAAACTGTTGATGGACGCGCCGACGATCGCGCCGACGATCAGCAGGATGAAGACCATGCCGGTCACCACGATCAAGACCGCAACGATGGAGGGAATGCGTTTCCGCTCGAGCCAGAGTACCGGCGGCGTCCCGAGCAGGGCGAGAAAAACGGCGACCAGAAACGACACCAGGACCGACTGCGCCTGATTGATGCCCCCGATAATGATCACGAGCGCAGCCGCGATGACGAGGAAGCGAAATCCCCGTTGCGTGTTACTCTGTGCTGTCATGGACAAATACCTCTTTCCCGAGCGCGGCCTTTGGCCGCAACCAACGGCAACGGATAACGGTTACGATGCCCGTATCGGCAACCGTCTTGCGGTAACGTCTTTAAGACGGATCGGTTCCTTTTTTATACACCGGTGGAATGCTTCCCGCGGGCGCCTCGGACGCGAGCAAAACAGCGATCCATCGTGTGCTTTTATTGTTCTCGCATGCGAACTTCAGCGTCATGGTAAACGGTATGCACAGGACCACACCGATCAGTCCAAGCAGGCTTCCCCAAACGACCAGCGAGATAAATACGACCAGCGTGGACAGGCCGAGCTTCCGCCCCATGACCCTCGGTTCGACCACGTTGCCGAGTATGAAATTAACAGCCACAAATCCGGCGGCGGTGAGCGCGGCAGTGCCGGTGCCGAGTTGGACAAGGGCGACAATGACCGCGGGGATCGCGGCGATGATCGAGCCGACATTGGGTATATAATGGAGCAGAAAGGCCAGAAAACCCCAGAGAACGGGAGAATCCACGCCGAGGATGGTGAGCCATATCCCGATCAGAACACCCGCGGTCAGGCTGATCCACGTCTTGATGAACATATAGCGCTTGATATCATCGACGAACCTCGTGACCTGGGGAAACGCCTGCTGAGGATCGCCGAGGACAGCGCGGAGCTTGATGGGAAAACTTGAGGCTTCAAGCAGGATGAACGTCACGGTGAGCAGGATCAGGACGATGTTCGAGAGCGCCGAGCCCGCTCCCCCGATCATCTCGACAAACAGCTTCATTGCCGCGCCGGGATCGACATACTCGAGCAGTGCCTTGTCCGTAACGCGGATGCCTTTCTTTGCCAGCAGCGGCTGGAGTTCCGCGACCCGTTCCTGTATGCGTTGTTGATAGGAAGGCATGGCATTGATAAAGTTGTTGAGGGACGTGCCTACAAATCCACCGACGATCACCAGGATGGCGATCATGCCTGCCACCACGAGCAGCACCGCCACAACCGAGGGAATGCGTTTCCGTTCGAGCCAGAGCACCGGCGGCGTCCCGAGCAGCGCGAGGAAAACAGCGACAAGGAACGACACCAGGACCGACTGCGCCTGATAGATGCCCGCGATGATGATCACAAGCGCAGCCGCGATGACAAGGAAGCGAAATCCCCATTGAGCATTACTCTGTTCAGTCATGGACAAATACCTCTTTTCATAACATGGCCTTTAGCCGCAATCAACGGCAACGTATAACGGTTGCGATGCCCGTATCGGATAAATGATCGTCAATCGTCTCTCGGTAGCGATGCCCGTATCGGTAAACGTCTTGCGGTAACGTCTTTTTGACGAATGACGTCTCCGAACGACGAAACGGGCCTCGTGACCCTTCGACGACAGACGAGCAATATGGAGCCTCGTTACCGTTGCCGAATGATAAACCCCTCCGAACACCGGGTGTAATCGTCAGGGAACTCTTTTCGGCAAGACCCCTGTCATCGCTGTTCACGTTCGTATTGAGAATAAATCAACCTTTCCGACATTCATATATTTCCTCAAATCGACCATTTGTGATTTGAAGATTTGAAAATCCAGGATTACCGCTTTCGCGTGAATGACGGAAAAGATAACACTGCCGATCTCAGCATTGGCCAGCCCTTGACGGCAAAGACCACGGACAGGCACAGACACAAACCCACGCTCAGGCCGACCGACACGAAGGAAAGCGCGAACGCCGCAAGGTACATCAGCGGCGCGTATCGGTATTGCATGGTGATCTGCCGGATTTCCCTGTCGTCCACGTTCTGCGCAAGAAGCCTTCCGTTCTTTGACGCGTGATGCCACAAGCCCTTGAACGCAAATGCGGTCGCGGCGTAGGTGCCGGCAAAGACCGCTCCCGCAGCCGTGGCTTCGGGGTGCAGGAGGTATTCCGCAAGCAGGGACGTCGGAAAGGGCATGATCGTTATGAACAGAAGCAGGAGGCCGTTCCAGTACAGGAAGGTATGATCGGTTCTCTGGATAAAGCTGAAGATACGGTGATGATTTACCCACTTGGCAAAAATCGTAATGAAGCTTGTCACGAAGGCAAGGTAATGAGGCCACAGTTTTATCAACATTGAACCGAGGCTGACGCCTTCGCCAAGTTCGTTGGCCTTCGGCACCGTGATCCCGAGAACCAGCAGCGTTATGGCAATGGCGAATACGCCGTCGCTGAACGCCTCGATTCTCACTGTTTCGTTTCGTTCGAACGTCGCCGGCATGTTCATGATATTCTCAGGTGTTAATTCTTTTGTCTTGACGACGATATCAGCGTTAACAATTCCATCCGGCTGCTTCAATCCGTGCGCTTCGACAAGGCTATTTCCCCTTGACGTCATCCTGGATTTTCTTTCCAACCTTTTCGACCTGCTCTCCGCCTTTTTCCACCGTCTTGTCGATTTTCTTGCCGGCGCGCTCCAGCGGGCCCTCTTGACAACCGGATATCCCCACCAGCAGTACGCTCATGACCAGCGCTGCGATGACACTCTTTCTCATGTTCATCATGTGCATCTCCTTTTGTAAAATTAATTTATCCCCATATCGTTTGATCAGCCATCATGTCTTTTCAACACCGCGGCTTCTATCACCTGCGTTTTTACATAGTCCAGATATTTCTGCATATCCTCGCTGGTCCAGTCTGGAGGCTGCTTGCCTGTTTGTGTTATAAATTGATCCAGCAATTCCATAGATTCTCTCCTCCATCAGACGCCTGACCGGCCCGGTCCCAAAAAGCCGCGCCTGTTTCGTGATCAACAGCATTCCCGGGATCGTGCCGCCCGACAATCCGTTCAACCCGTTTTTCTGCTCTCACGCCCGCGCCGCTTGTATTGCCTCCAACCCTGCTGTGGACGCGATGGTGTTGAACCTGATGTCCGGCTCCACGCGGAGCAGTCTCATTGCCCCGTTCAAAACATTGAAATGGTCGGACCGCAGATGGTTTTCCAGATCATCTCTGGTCTGCCACTGTTCCTCGAAGTACAAGATGCTTTCATCCTCCATATCCACGTAGCAATTGCAGCTTACGCAGCCGCGCTCGCGACGGATCGGCCCAAGAATCGCTCTGACCGTTTGAAGGACTTCCTTCCGTTTTTCAACAGGCACTTTCATTTTTATGGTGGTTTCTATCATGGACGATCTCCTTGAGATGTGAAGCGATCGATGGCGCAGAGGACCTTTCCAGGATCACGCAGCGGCCCGTGCAAACAGCAATAATGGCGGCTGCGGGGAATTTTCCATAAATGATCTTCGCCCATGTCTCATGCCCCCATCGACTATATGACTTTTCGCCCCTGAATGACTCGTATCAACACCACTACAATGGCGATCACGATCAAAATATGGATGAACCCGCCCATCGTGTAACTGCTCACCATCCCCAGCAACCACAGAATTATCAGTATCACCGCGATTGTCCACAACATTTGGTCCTCCTTCCGGACGCCCTTCAATCCGTTTATGTTAGTAACGCGTTTGGTGACCAGGTACTTTCGACCGTTTTCCCGCTTCCGCTCATTTAAACCTCGAGCTCGCGTCGTGGTAGGCGGTCTTCACATCATCCCAGGCTTTTTCCGCGCCTGCCTTGAGGTCTTCCCATGCCTCATCGCCGGCGGCCTTCAATTCCCGCAGCTTCACCTTGGCCTCATTCTGCTTGTCTTGCAGGGCGTCGATGGCCTTATAGTATTCGATCTTCGCCTCGGCCTTGGCCTTGTCCGCCTTTGCCTTGAGCAGCTCGATCTGCGCGCTCCATTCCTTTACCTGCGCATCGAGCTTTTCTTCGTACCCTTTCCGTCTGTCCTTCATGGCAGCCACCTCCTGAATTGTGCTGTTTTGACTTTCTCAGTTATTTTTTCTTCCCGTTGCCAGCAGCACGATGCCGCCTACGAGCGCAATTGCGCCCACGATCGGAGGCAGCGGAAGCGTTCTCGTCCTCTCAGCCGTCATGTGCACCGGACCGAGATCGACGACCTTCTCTCTGGTCGTGAAGTCAATGCCCTGATACGCAAAGGCCACGATCCCGACAACAATGAGGATGATGCCTAACAGCGTGTTTGTTTTCATTTGGCGCCCCTTCCCTGCTCAGACCGTAATGTCAACATCTAACCACAGAATCCACAGAGGACTTCTTGAGTATCCGGGATACGGGATATAAACGTCCTTGAAATTGCCTCCCCCTCTGTGCCCTCTATTAACAGCGCTTTTAACGCTTTCTTCGTTCCTCCAAAACCAGTGAGAGCACAGAGCGTGTTGAATAAGCAGTCTTCTCATACTTTAAAATCTTTTCAGATCCGCCCAAGGAGCAACAGGATGATCAGGATCATAAGGACAAATCCGAGACCGCCGCTGGGATAGTATCCCCAGCTCCTGCTGTGAGGCCAGGTGGGTAGTGCGCCCACCACTATGAGGACTAATAAGATGATCAGTATCAGACCCATGTCTTTTCTCCTTTCCGATTGCTCAGGCCGGTTGCCCACGCGCTCATCGTAATTCTTCCGAATGGAATGAACTCCAGGTTACGGATGCGGAGGCATAGGCAGGTGTCCATGCCTCGGTCCGCCTGGTCCTCGTGGTCCTCCTGGTCCAACCGGAACAAAGCATGATGAAAGAGCAAGTAACGACACCACTACAAGTATTGCCACTAATATCCCTGTTTTTTTCATGATGTATCTCCTTTTGTTAACGAGCGCTGTCGCGGAGAGTTGCCACACTCTCCGCTGCACAGCATTCAGTTTTTTAACATCTCAGCAACAGCCTGAAGAACGGCTCTTATCATTATTGCTCCCCGGTCTTCTGTCTTGTGTTTTATGGAAGACCTCAGAGCCGAAAGCCCAGAACGGCTGTCGCCGTAAACCCGTCCAGCTTGACGTCCTGGCCGCCATATGACGGCTTGGCCCAAAGATATCTCCCCTCCACTCCCAGGAAGGCCGTATCCGTAATATTAAAGTTAATTCCAACCCCTGCATGAAGCCCGTAGGTGATTTTCGACGAACCGCTGAAACTGCCGAGATTGCCGTTTACTTCCAATTTTGTGAAGTAAGCGCCGATCCCGAACTCACCGTACGGCTCAAAAATCGTCCCGATCGGCACAAGAACCTTCCCGGTCGCAAGCACTGGAACGACCTTCAGCTTCGTTTTGCCGGGCTGTGCCTCAGGGGAACCCTCGCTCTCGAAGTACCCGATCCCCAGTTCCATTGCGAACATTGGGAAAAAGTAATGACCGGCCGCAAGCTCCCCGTTGAATCCGGTCTTGCTGTCCAGGCTTGTTTCGTTCCCATTGTTGAAATTCCTGAGGTGATATGACTCGCTGGGCGAGTAAACCCCGGCCTTAAGCGCGACGTAGTCCGCGGATTTATCCTGCGCGGATACCGGGGACGTAATACAGATCAAAGCAACTGTCAAAACAAGGTACAGAGCATATTTTGCTTTCATGTTTATTCTCCTTTGCGCTCAGGCCCGTCGCCCACGCGCGCATCCGGGATTATTTCAGGTGATTCTCTATCCCGGCCTACGGGTTGGGTTTCTGCGATTCACGTTCGATGACGATCTCGACGCGGCGGTTATTGGCGCGCCCCTCGGGGGAAGCGTTATCGGCGATCGGGCTGCCTTTGCCCTTTCCGCGTGCCTGGATGCGTTCGGCAGGGTAGCCTTTCTGCGCAAGGTAATCACGGACCGCTTCGGCCCGACGTTGCGAGAGCCCCTGGTTGTATGACTCGGAGCCCTGGGAATCAGTGTGCCCCTCCACGATGAGGTTGCGCGTACGGACCGCCATCAACGCCTTGGCCACCTGGTCAAGCTTCACCTGCGCGGAGGACATCAAGTTCGACTCGTTGGATCGAAAGAGGACGCTCCCGGAAAGCGTGACGACCAGACCACGCTCCTCTTCCCTGACCGCAGCGAGCTTGGCGAGTTCGGCCATCGCGACGGCCGTCCGTTTCTCGGAGTCGCTCAGGTCCTGCTTCCCCTGCTTCACGAGCTCGGCGTTCGCTTTGTCCTTGTTTGCCTGTTCTGCGGCCATGGCGGCCAGCGTTTCCGCCTGCCGCTTCTCAACGGCCGCTTTGTCCTTGCTTGCCTGTTCGGCCGCTATCGCCGCAAGTGTTTCCGCCTGCCGCTTCTCGGCGTCGCTCAGGTCCTGCTTCCCCTGCTTCACGAGCTCGGCTTGTTGCTTCTGAAAATCGGCGTCCGCTTTGTCCTTTTTTGCCTTGTCGACGGCCGTGGCGCCAATCGCTCCCGCGAGTTCAGCCTTGCGCTGGGCGACATAAGAGAGATCTTTTGTTTTATCCGACCTGGGTTCCTTCTTGAATGACTGTTCCGCCCGGGAGAGCGCCTCATACGCATTGTGTAATTCCACCGGCGCGAGTTGCGCCGCCGGACCCTCGCTCGCACTCTGGTAGGCCGCACGAGCGTTGATGAGTTCACCTGGCACCTTGGCTGCGCAGCCGGTGAAGAGCACTACCAGCGTGACGGTGATCAAGAATTGCATCGTTTTCATAATCTGCTCCTTTTGGCTCATGATTGGGTTATGGGTTGTCTTGCAGGAGTTGGCGCACACGCTCCACTGCTGCCCGTGCCTCCGACTTCTCGGCATCCCCGCGGGAGAGCGCGACAGCCATCTCAGCGTCGGCTTCGGCCCGCAGAAGCATTGACGCGGCCATCTCCTTTTCGCCTTTCGCGGACAGCTCCTTGGCGCGGTCCAGTTCCTCCTTGGCTAATTGCAAATGAAGAGAAGCTTGCGGTACTTTGGCCGCCCCGGCCTCCTCGGCTGCGCGGATACCCGACGTAGACGCCTCTGTCCGTAGCGGGGCGCTTGCGCATCCCGCGATGATTGCGGTGGCCACGACGACCACAGCTAACACCATAATCCCGATCTTGGATACGTGTCTCATGTAATCCTCCTCTTGTCGTCAGCTTGCTTTATGACCTGCCGCAATCTACCCGGGTCTGCGCCCTTGAAGGAACCCGACCACCACCACGACGAGAGCAATTATCAGCAGAAGGTGAATGAATCCTCCCATGGTGTAACTGCTCACCAGCCCGAGTGCCCACAGAATTATCAGTACCACCGCGATCGTCCACAGCATTTGATCCTCCTTTTGCCTTTTGGATTGCCCGGGCCCGTTGCCCACGCGCTCATCGGTCCGGCAATCTATGCGGACATGAAATCAACTACTCGATGGTCATCCGGTTCTTTACGCTCTTCACGCCGTTTACGTCGTCGACGACTTTGGTCACCAGGTCTTTTTCGGCTGCATTCTTTGCCTTGCCGCTCACCGTGACCACGCCGTGCTTCGTCATGACCTTTGTGTTGAGAGCGCTGGTCGAGCGGTGAAACAACAGCGTCATCTTAGCCTGGGCGGTAATGGAAGCGTCATCGATCTTTTCACCCGTTGTGCGGTGCGCCTTTTTCGCGGTCTTCGATACGGTCATCTCATTATTGACGGCTTTGACCCCTTCGACATCCTTGGCGTATTCGGTCGCCAGGTCCTTTTGTGCCTGGCTGGTCGCTTCGCCCTGCAAGGTGACGATCCCGTCCTTCGCGTTAACTTCCGTTTTGAAGCCGCTCACGCTGCGATGGAACAGGAGTGTGGTTTTCACTTTCGCGGTGAGCCACGCATCCGAGTTCTCGGCAGGGCGTTCCCCTTTGACTTCCAGCTTGTTGTCCACGCTTTTCACCCCGGGCAGGCCCGACACGGTATCCTGGGCCAATGCTTTGTGGTATTCCTCGGACACGATCCCCGTCAAGGTGACAGCCCCGTTTTTGGAATCTATTTTAATATCATCTTCCTTGAGGTAGGTCTTGAACACATACGACTTTTTGGCTGATGATTCGATGCGGTTATCCGTCTTGGAAGCGTGCACCGGTGCGCTGATCACCAGTAGAGCCATTACTGCCGCCATCAGGGCTGCAGAATATATTGTTTTCATGTCCGTTCTCCTTTGATTGTTGTTATTGTCCCCTCGATTTCTTCTAACGGGACGCCTGGATGTTTCTTACGTCTTCATAATGTGTTTTCCTGCTTCACGGTCCTTTACCGGACCTTTTCCACCCGGCTTCTTTGCAGCACGCACTTTAGCTGCAGTCATTCTGCCGCCTCTGCTTTTCTTTGCCATTTTGAACGCCTCCTTAAACTGCCTGGTTTCCGTGGTGATCGTGATTCATGTCTCACGGGTATCGTATCGATGCCCGATGCAACCTGGGCCACGGGCCCAGGGACATGCCGGCGCATGATGCGCCGCGCTCACTACTTCCCGAAGACCTTCTTGACCTGACCGATCTTCTCCTGTACTTTGCCGCCTATCTTTTCGTCTTTTCCTTCGGCTTCCATCTCGGAATTCATTCCGAGTTTTCCAACAAGCTCCTTGAGCTTGCCCTTTACTTTGTGAAACACGCCTTCCGCCTGGTCCTGCGTGCCGGATTTCATGGTGTTCCTCCCGTCGAATAATGGGTTGGCCTCTGTCTCGCCGCCCCCCGTAAGCACTTTAAGAGCTGATGCTCAATTCACCCCATTAGAGAACTTGTTCTCTAATGGGGTGCGCCTACGCGATCGCATCCTTACATGCCATTGCCGCCCATACGGCCCGGGTCCCCGGGCGTCCCGCCCAGTTCGTCATTCGACCGGCTCGGGTCACCCTGGTTCGAGTTGCCTGGATCGCAATTCTCGGGCCCGTTGCCCACGCCCTGGTTGCAGCGGTTCCGTACCGGATGGCTGCTCTGCTCGCATCCGGTGGCAGTGGTGTCGGTCATCGTCACCGCGGCTTGCGCCAAGGCGTCCCCATTAAAGGTCCCGCCTGTGATGGTAATGGCTGCGCCCGCGAGAATAGTTCCCTGGAACGCCGAATCCGTCATTGTCGCGGCCTCGGCGACCCACCAATACACATTGCACGGCGTCCCGCCGCCTTCCATGACCACCGAGAATCCGGTGCCCGTCAGGGCTCCGGTCCCGCCGGTCCCGATCTTGAAAAGCCAGGTCCCGTTCGAAGGCCCGCTGAGCGTCAGCGTCCCATCAGTCGTCGTCGACGCCGCATCAACACAGTAGACGCCCGGCGCAAGCACCTGGCCCGCGAGATCGCCCAATAAGACAGAGTCGCACTGCGTGAGCGAGAGCGCATTGTACGCGCTCAGGAAGTCAATGTAAGCCTGCTTGGCGACCCCGTCCCCCGGGTGGACCGTCCCGTTGATCGTGCAGTTGGTCTGCGTTATTACGTTGCCGGGCCAGACTCCCACGTTTCCGATGATGGTGGAATCGGTACAGGTCACCTCCGTGCCGGCCAGGACCGCGAAGCTCCCAGCCGAGCCCAAAGCCGGCGCTGTTTGAGCGAATGCCGCGTGGAACGGCGCCGCGGAAAGAAGCACGGCGAACAAGGCAATAACAGCGAGTCTTGCCGTTCTTCTGTGGAGAGAAGATGTTCGAACCTTTAAAAGATTATTCATAGCGTGTTACTCCTCAATACCGACTTTAATCAGTCGGTTATTCGTTTAACCCTTAGAGAAAGCCGCCGACTTCTGTCATCGTTCGTAAACTTGCTCAAACTGGGTTTCCTTCGGCCCCTTGACAGTACCTCTGTCTGTCAATGTCATGACTCCATTTCCCCATTTTTTTTAAAGAATCCCCTCGCCGGCACAAGGGAGAACAATACCGGCGAGGGGCAAGTTTATCTGAAAACTCCATTCCTGAACAGGGTATCGGAGTCAAGGGCCGGATCGATGCAACATTTTTTCCGGCCCCCTGACCTCATTCCTCTATTTCACGATGACCTCAAAAAGCACTCGCTGGTTGGCCTTTGCCGCCTCTGAGTATATGTCCGAAGGCACCGGTTCATATTCTGCCGGTCTCGTCTCACCGAATCCGATCTTGGTGAGCCTGGCTCTATCAATACCACCTTCCTTTATGAGGTATTCCTTGACAACGGTTGCTCTTTTTTCGCTCAGCGTCTGGTTATACTCTTTGGTGCCGCTGGCGGAAGCATACCCTGCAATACGGATCTTCATTTTAGGGTTGTCTTTCAGGATCTTGGCATTATAGTTCAGTATTGTCTTGCCATCTTCGCTAAGCGCCGAACTATCGAAGGTGAAATGCGAATCCTCGAGCGAGATCAGCACCGGCACCAGAATCTTCGGACCCAGAATTGTCGTGAAGCTCCATACATAGCTGTTTGCCATCGCATTGTTTGCCGGGTCCTTGACCCCGGCTGCCATCGTTGCGGTATAGGTCGTGCCTTTTTCGAGATCGTTATCCGGGTTAAAGGTTGCGGTTGTGCCGGCAAAGGTCACCTTGCCGGTAACAGTCTTTGTCCCGTCCTTTACGGTAAAGGTCGAGTTGTTGATCGTTCTTCGGTCCATCTCTTCGCTGAAGGTTGCGGTGATGTTCGCGTCGATTGCCCCTCCGGTGACGCCGCTGCCGGGGTTTGTGCAAACCACTTCGGGTGCGGTGGTGTCTCCTTCCTTGGGAAGCGCATTCTTCTGCGCGCCGAGCACAAAGGTCAGGCCGATCGTGTATTCTTCATTGGTCCGGGAATCGCCCCCTTCGGAAAACCGCGCCTGCTTGACGTCGCCGCGTATTGCCACGGATTCGGTGATGAAGTACCTGAGTCCAACGCCATAGTTAAACATCCCGCGGCCGTGGTCAGGCATGCCGTCCGACGTGTTTCTGGATTGCGTGGAGCCGATCCCGATTGAAACGAACGGTACAAAAGGACCATCCGGGTGGAAATTATACAGCGCATCGAGTCCGTAGCGCCAGACTCTGACCTGCCGGTCAACATACGCCATGGACTCGGTCTCGGTGGGAACGAAGCCGAACATGGCCTCCACCGCCACGTTATTGGTGAAGTTGAAGCCGCCGCGCAGGCCATAGTACGAGCGTAAATCCAGTCTCTGTGTGTCATCAAACTGATAGCCGCCGGTGAACGGGTCCACATAGAATGTCCTGCCCTGGATCTCGGCAAATACGGGGGCGGCAATGCTGAGCAGGAACATCCCGATCAGGAAAACCATCAATATTTTTCTCATTGTTTTTCGCATTTTGAAGCCTCCTTTACATTTTAACTTTCATTACCGCATTAAGACGCGAGTGATTCCGTTATGTTTTTCTAAATCAGGGGATATTCCCGTGGTTCAGTACCACGGGAATATCCGACCTGTCCTGCCTTCATGCCAAATACTTCATGCCTTCTTACTCGCAAGTTGTTGAATATCCGGCAGGTGGTGCAAACGTTTGACCCGGCACGGAAACAACGTTAGAGTCAAATACAAACGCTCCGGCCGCAAACGCCCCTGCCAACAATCTGCCACACGAGGTTGCGCCGGTCTCCATCGTGATACTTTCAGAGGCCAGTATGTTGCCCTGGAATTCAGAGTACAATCCAAGCGTCGCTGAAGTGCCGGCCTGCCACCAGACATTGGAAGCCTTGGCGCCGTTGATCAGGAGAATTCGAGTGAATGTCCCGGCCACACCACCGGCGGCGCCGGCTGCCGTGCCGATTGTACTCGACGACTGGAAGATGAAGCTGGCATTCGGGTCTCCCCCGGCGTCAAGCGTAAGATCGCCCGTTATCAAAATCGACGTGAGGGATTGATAGACGCCGGGAGCGAACAAGTTGTCTCCCTGCACGAGCGCGCTACCGAACACGTCTCCTAACGTAGTGCCGGCTGGTAGATTGGTGGCCCCATCAAGTGAACCGGCGGCTGGGGGTCCGGCCGTAGGAGTGATGCTGAGAAACGCTTTCTTCAAGTCGGCCTTGATAGCGGCTGAAGTGATTCCCGCATCCGGATATAAGGGACTGACCACCTTCCCAACGATTATCGGAGTGGAGGCATTGCTTCCGCAAAGACCAAAACCTCCCGCACTATCAATGGTCACGGCATTACAGGTAATATTTGGATCCAGCGCCACATCCCCGTTGATTGTGGTAAGAGGGGTAGTCGGGGTGTTGGTTACCCCGGCGGTAGCCGCGATCCCGAATGGTGTGGCCAAACCCAGGTTTACTGCCCCCGGAACTGGGGCAGTTGCACCAGTTGAAAAGCTCCATGGATTCGGCACATTACCGAACACCCATGGCTGGCCGGCCATGTCGCTGGCCGCAATCACGACGGTATAGGTGGCATTGGATGCGAGCAGCGCTGCCGGCTTAAAGCTCGCAGTTGCGCCGAGGTAGCTCACATCGCCCAAAACGGTTCCCGTGGGTCCAGTCACCGTGTAGCTTGTTGGGGTGATCGTTAATGGATCCATCGGCTCATCGAAGGTTGCGGTGATTATCTGGTTGAGAGGTACATTAGTGGCGCTATTCACCGGTGAGGTGCTGAGCAATAAAGGTGCGGCAGCGTCGATTGTTATGCCTGTTGTAAAGCTCCATACATAGTTATTTGCCATTGCATTGCCTGCCGCATTCTTGGCCCCGACTGTAATCGTGCCGATATAGGTGGTGCTGGCTGTGAGATCGCTGGCCAGTGTAAAGAGTGCAATGCGGGTTGCGGCATCATAGGTGATTGTTGCTGCTGGTACGGGAGTTGCACCAGGTCCTGTCAACGTGAAAGTTGATAGTGCGGTGACCGTTGCAGCGCTCATCGGCTCGCTGAAAGCTGCGGAGATCTTCCTGTTAAGGGGCACATCAGTGGCGCCATTAGCCGGGATAGTGTAAAGCACCGTGGGTACGGTGCCGACTATGGGTACGGTGCCGACTTGAGCTGCCGCTCCATGATCTCTGTCGCATCCGGCCGTAATAACGACCAGGAGTAATGCCATAAACCACATCATTGTACTAACTGTCTTAGAATACCGTGTGTCTGTACGCATATGTGTATCCTCCTTTTTAAAATTTGAAAAGCACTTATCATTCGGCCCCTTGTCAAGGGGACCTGCCCGTATTTCTGATATAACCTGTCCTGCTTTCATGCTCTGGACCTCAAGTCACCTGAAAATCTCCCCTCACCTTTATCCTCTCCCCCGAGGGGAGAGGGTAGGGTGAGGGGTTCATCGTTTTGCTGTCTAAGATTACCGCGTTGATCCGTGCAACTCTCTGTGGTCCAGCGCAGCTACTTTACTACCAGGGAACAGGCTGCATTTTGAAAGGCAACCTGTCCCCCCATGCTATCTTGCTTTCACACTACCTCATGACTTACGGTTCTGTAACCGTAGTCGTATCAAGAGTGACCGCAGCCTGCGCCAGCAGCCTGCCCTTGGTCGATGAGCCCGTCAGCATATGGATCGATGTTTGCGCCAATATCACGCCCTCAATGTGTGCAGTCGTTCCAATTTCCACAACATCGGAGACCTGCCAGAAAACGTTCTGGGGCAGTGCACCACCGGTCAAGAACACCGTCGTAGCGGAAGACTGAGTAAGTTTTCCCGTAATCTGGAAGACCCAGACATCTGTTGCTGTGCCATCGAGCGTGAAATTCGTTGGGATCGTCACATCGACAGCACAGGTGTAGACGCCGGCGGCAAGGGGGGGCACCGCCGTGCCGTCAAAAGCTCCGGCCCCGGGACAAACTGGTGTTGGTGGTGTTGGTTTCCCGGCAGCTGCGGTGTACGCGGTTCCCATGGCACTTACCGCGAGGCCCGCCAAGGTCTTGTCCGTCGCAGTACAAGTGAATCCCGGAAAATTAGCATCGTCCGTGTAGACTTGCCCAGTCAGCACGTCTGTGCACGGTACAGTAATAGATGCACCAGTGATTCCACTCGTTCCGATATTTCCTGTGATAGGAGAGGCAGGAACGTCCGTGATTCCTGTTCCTGCGAGAATCACAAAATTTCCGGCCGTTCCAAGGTTCACGCAGCTCGCTCCCGTGCAGACTGCTGAAGCTGCGCCGGCCACGATCACCGTTACGGTATATGTCGCCGTTGTACTGTCGGCAGCGGTTACCGTGTAATCCACAGAACTTGTGAAGTCATTCGTCGTTGTACCGCTCGTCTGGAGCGTCGTTCCCACCTTTACGCTTGCCCCTGTGGTCGTGAATGTCGCAGTCAGTGCCGTTACGATTGTGCCGGACGGCATGGACACCGATATGGTCTTTGGCGTTGCCGCTTCATCTATAGTTCCTGCAACCCCGTTAATCGAATAAGCGGTAATGGCCTTGGCAGAGGCCGAGGGCACGGTTACGGTTACGTTATATGTCGCCGTTGTGCCGTCGCCGGCGGTTACTGTGTATATCACCGGCGGACTTATGAAGTTATTCGCCGTTGTACCGCTCGTCTGGACCGTCGTTCCCACCTTTACGCTTGCCCCTGTGGTCGTGAATGTCGCAGTCAGGGCCGTTACGATTGTGCCGTATGGCAAGGTCACCGCTATGGTCTTTGGGCTTGTCCCTTCAGTTATAGTTCCTGCAACCCCGTTAATCGAATAAGCGGTAATGGCCTTGGCAGAGCTGGAGCTTGAAGCCCCATTATCATTATTATTATTATCATCATCATTGTGATCGCGTCCGCACCCGGCCCCAAAAGCGACGAGTAGTAATACCAGAAACAATATCTTTGAATATCCTTTGTATGTGTTCATTTTCATTCCCTCCTTAAGGAATTTTAAATCTGTGAAGCTAATTTAGCGGCAAATCAGACAACCTGCCACTTCCTCTAATGGAACCTGTCTACCTCATGCTTTATGGCTGTGTAACCGTAGTCGCATCAAGATTAACCGCGGTCTGCGCCAGCAGCCTGCCGTCGATCGATGCGAGATTTCCAAACGTGATCTTTGTCATACCCAGTATAATTCCCTCAAAGTGCGTGTTCGCTCCAATGGTCACAGCACCGGAGACCTGCCAGAAGATGTTCTTGGCCTGTGCGTCACCGCTTAGGATAACGCTCTTTGCAGCGGCCATGTCGAGAGTTCCCGCCACCTTAAAGATCCAGACATCTGTTGCGCTGCCGCTGAGGGTGAGATTCGTTGGTATGGTAACATTGCTCCCCCATTCGTAGACGCCGGTCACGAGGGTTAAATCAGTAAGCGTTCCGCCACCTACGTTGGTAGTAGCAGCGGATGTAGCTGTCCGTCCGGCGGCGTCGGTGTACGCGGCTTGCATACTGAGTACGGCCACTCCGAGATCAGTAGGAGTAGGCTCCGCATAGTCGGCTGCGTAAAGCCTGAACGGTGCGACCACTTGATCGGATGTCGAATATTTATCCAAGGCGTCAGATGCGGCTGTTTGTGACCATCCAGTTAAGAAACCCCTGGCGGCTGGACTCACTCCAACATTCCCAGTCACTGCGGAGGGTGGAATGGTATCGACGCCTGTTTTTGCCAGAATCGCATAATTGCCGGCCGAGCCAAGAATCACTGGATCTGGACCTGCCGCTGTTGTTGTGCCGGTTGTAAAGGACCATACCTTATCAGACGCCAGCGCATTGCCTGCCAGGTCCTTGACCCCGGTTGTAATCGTGGCTGTATAGGTGGTGCCAGCTGTGAGATTGCTTGCGGGATTAAAGGTCGCCGTTGTGCCAACGTAGGTCGCCGTGCCTGAAACAGGCGTTGTCCCTTGCTGTAAGGTAAATGTTGCTGTGTTAAGCGTTGCAGCGCTCATCACCTCATCGAAGGTGGCGTTGACGTTTCTGTTGCGCGACACACCCGTGGCGCCATCAAGGGGGGTCGTGGAAATTACCGTGGGCGCGATGGTGTCTGTTGTCGTGCCTGTGGTGAAGGCCCATACATAGTTCGTTGCCAGCGCCTTGCCTGCCAAGTCCTTGACCCCGGTTGTAATCGTGGCTGTATAGGTGGTGCTGGATGCGAGATCGCTTGTGGGCGTAAAGGTCGCCGTTGTGCCATCGTAGGTCACCGTGCCTGAAACAGGCGTTGTCCCTTGCTGTAAGGTAAATGTTGCTGTGGTAAGCGTTGCAGCGCTCATCACCTCACTGAAGGTGGCGTTGACGGTGATGTTGATCGCCACACCCGTGGCAAGATCAAGTGGGCTTGTGTAACTAACGGTGGGTGGGGTGGTGTCTGTTGCTGTGCCTGTGGTGAAGATCCATACATAGTTCGTTGCCAGCGCCTTGCCTGCCAGGTCCTTGACCCCGGTTGTAATCGTGGCTGTATATTCGGCGCCGACTGCGAGATTGATTTCGGGCGTAAAGGTCGCCGTTGTGCCAACGCAGGCCACAGTGCCTGAAACAGACGTTGTCCCCTGCTTTAAGGTAAATGTTGTTATGGTGATCGTTGCCGGGTCTATCACCGCACTGAAGGTCGCGTTGACGGTGATGTTGCGCGCCACATCCGTGGCAAGATCAAGCGGGATTGTGGAAATAACGGTGGGCGCGGTGGTATCTGCGCTTACCCCTCCATTGTCATCGCTGCTGCTGCTACACCCGGCCACAAAAACAACGAGCAATAATACCAGAAACAGCATCTTCGCGTATCCTTTGTGCCTGTTCATTTTTGTTCCCTCCTTTAAGATATTATAATCTGTATAGCTCATTTCGCGGCAAACCGGATAACCTGCCGCATTTTCTCATGGCATCTGTCTACCACATGCCTTACGGCTGGGTAACCGTAGTCGCATCAAGATTAACCGCAGTCTGCGCCAGCAGCCTGCCGTTGATCGATGAGAGATTCCCAAACGTGATCGATGTCTGACCCAGTATAATTCCCTCAAAGTGCGTGTTCGCTCCAATGGTCACCGCATCGGCGACCTGCCAGAAGATGTTCTGGGGTCGTGCGCCACCGCTCAGGATAACGTTCTTGGCAGCAGCCATGTCGAGAGTTCCCGATATCTGGAAGATCCAGACATCATTCGCGCCGCCTGAGAGAGTGAGATCCGTTGTTATTGTCACATTGGAACCCCAGGTGTAAACGCCGGGGACAAGGGTTTGACCAGCGACAGTTCCGCCTCCGAGATTCAAGAAGGGACCAACTCCTGCTGTCCGTCCAGCGGCGTCGGTGTACGCAGCTTCCATGTTGAGTACGGCTGTGCCCAAGTCAGCAGAAGTAGTCCCCCCCACATAGTCGGCTGCGTATAACTTGAACGGTGCGACCACTTGAGCGGATGTCGAATAGGTATCCGTGACATCAGCTGTTTCTGACCATCCAGTTAAGCCAACCCTGGCGGCTGGACTCAATCCAACATTTCCAGTCACTACGGAGCTTGGAACGGTATCGACGCCGGTTTTTGCCAGAATCGCATAACCGCCGGCCGCTTTAAGGTCTCCCGCCGTTCCAAGGTTCACTGCCGTTGGACCTGCCGAGGCTGAAGTTCCATTATCATCTCCGCCGCATCCTGTTATAGAAACTGTCAGGAGTAATGCCGCAAACCACATCTTGTTATTAAATATCTTACGCATGTGTCTCACCTCATCCTTTAAATTAGTTGAAAAACTGATAGCCTGTCATTTCCTGTAGAGTGATTGTATAGGAGGTGTAGTACACTAATCGTGCCAGAGGAGAACTGCGGATTCTGCGGGGACAACACATTGATTGTGTAGACTAAGATGAAAAGTGAGATGCAGAGGAAAAGAGAAAACCGTCAAGGGTGGCCGTCGCATTTAACAGAACCGTTGCATGTGACGGCTGTGAAGAGAAAACATAATATAAGCCTTGAGTTGTATACCTTTTCTATTCAAGACTTGGCATAGCCGTGAGAATTTTAAACCGTCTTTCGTCGTTCGGCAAGGGTTACGAGGCTCCCGCCAGGGCGGGATCACGTGAGTCGTCATTCGTCTTAAACACGTTACCGCAAGACGTTTACCGATACGGGCATCGTAACCGTTTGGCGTCACCGTTGACTAAAGAGAGGTTTCCCCCACTCGAAATTACTTGCCGAATTGAATTTCAAAGGTGGCCATGAAAGCATAAACGGAATTCCTGCGGCCGCTCTCATCTTTTGGCCAGGTGACTTCAGGCCCAAGCTCGAAAAAGAGCCAGGGCCGGTAAAAGTTCCGTCGATAGAGCGACCCAACCCGGTAATTATCAATCCGCCAGTCAGGATAACTCACTCCCCAGATGCTGGTATCATAGGAAATTGCGCTCTTGGGCGTCAATTGAGTGAAAAGGCTGATCCCGCTGTTCCAGGTCACGCCGTTCGCGCCTTCGGTGTAGGTCATGTTGTTGCCCCACCGGAGGAGCGCAAACGTGGCGATCTTTCGTTCAAAATCGAGCTGCGTTGTGTTCGTGAAATGTTCAACAGCTTGCCACATGGCGATCTCGGAAAATCGGACAAGGTAAACCTCGCTAAAAGGCTTATCGTATTGATACCGCATCCTGATGAAGGCATCGGAGTGTATACCGATTTTGGCGCCGCTCTCAAAGCTGACGAGTGAACGGAGCTTGGTATACAGATCTACGCGCACCCCGACGACGGGTTTTCTTTCTCCCGTTTCCCGGTCGACTCCCGGTTGGATGGGCTGACCGGGCTGGGTCATATATTTGTCAGCAGCAGATCTCGATTCGATATATAACTTCCATCTTTTAAGGACGTTTGTCCATTGGGGCAGATTCCATTCGAGACGGAACTCGTTGTTATTCGCGAGACTGCTCCCCTCGGCCAGCCGGGCTGAAGTTCTTATTTTGATGAACGTGCCGGGCCGGAGATCCAGCAAAATATGGTCCTTCACAAAGAAGGTATCAAACCATACCGCCGGTTCACAGGTGTGATCCTGCACGTAGCCATGCAGCTGGTCCAGCCAATTATCTCCGGCTACACTGACGGTAAAACAGGGGTCTACTTGCGGCCCCAATCGCACCGGGGGTTCGGTTTTTGCCGCCGGTTGAGGGGCTTTGTCGGTTTTAGGTTTCTTCGGTGCTGTCGGTGAAGACGTGTTCTGAAGGGTGCTCGTTACCGTGCTCGCCGGGTCGCTATTCGTCGTCGGATGCGTACCAGGCTGTTCCGGAGTGTCAGCGCTCGCGCCCTGAAAACCCGTGAAGAGCAGAACGAGGCTGAAGAACAATAGGGTCGAGGAATAACGGGGATGCCTCATAGAAATAATTATACGATCCTCGGTTCTGATTTGGTCCTCGCTTTGGAGCGGGTGCTGAAATTCCCGCTTCTCCCCTCGGGGAGAGGATTGAGGCCTGCCCGAGAATGACTCTATCGGGGGTAAGAGAGGTCTGTTGGTTTTAATTTTGGGTATTCTATAGCGCGGCTGTTGGCCGCAACTGACGGTGACGTCAAACGGTCACGATGCCCGCATCGGTAAACGTCTTACGGTAACGTCTTTAAGACGAATGACGTCTCCGAACGACGAAACGGGCCTCGTGACCGTAGCCGGGGACGACGTTTAAGCGTTCGCGCGAATATGTCACTATTTGAACAGAAATATCATAGTGAGAAAAATCATAAAAGAATTGTATCACTATAAACCCGCATTAGTCAAATATCAGAAGCTCCCACTTTCCGTATCCGCGTCCGCATGCTCTTTCCCGAATGAACCTGGACCCTTTTCTGTACGGCGGATGCCGTCTTTCCGCATCCGGCCGCGAAGCGTGCTGGGGTTGAGACCGAGCATCGCTGCCGCGCCTTTTTCCCCTTCGATCCTCCACCCGGTTTTTTCGAGCGCCTGGAGGATATGGTCGCGTTCCAGCTCGGCAAGGCACTTGCCGTCCTGCGCCTCCTGTTCACCGGCCTTCAGGGAATTCACGAACCGGTCCAGTATCTGCAACCCGGTCCCCTGGCTCGTGATCACCGCCCGCTCGATGACACTCTCCAACTCGCGCACATTGCCCGGCCAGTCGTATTCCTGGAGCATGATCAGCGTGTCTTTCGACACGGTCTCGATCTTCTTTCCTGTTTTCTTGTTGAACTTGGCGACAAAATAATCGACAAGAAGCGGGATGTCCTCCTTGCGCTGCCGGAGCGGCGGGATCGTGATGGGAAAAACATTCAGCCGGTAGAACAGGTCCTCCCTGAACCCGCCCTTCCGGATCTCTTCCTCCAGCTTCCGGTTGGTGGACGCGATGATCCGCACATTGACCTTGATGGTTTTTGGGCCGCCCAGCCGCTCAAACTCGCCGTCCTGGATGACCCTGAGCAGCTTGGTCTGAAGGTCCATCGGCATCTCGCCGATCTCGTCGAGAAACAGGGTGCCGTTGTCGGCAAGTTCGAAGCGCCCCATCATCCGGTCATGGGAGCCGGTGAATGCGCCTTTTTCCCGCCCGAAGAGCTCGCTTTCGATGAGATTCGCCGGGAGCGCCGAGCAGTTGACCGTTATTATGGGCCGGTCCTTGCGGCTGCTTTTGCTGTGAATGGCGCGCGCTACTACTCCCTTCCCCGTGCCGGTCTCGCCAAGGAGGAGAACGGTCGCGTCCTGGGGCGCCACCTGTTCGACCTTGAAGAACACATACTCGAGAGCATTGCTTCGCCCGATGATCTCGCCGAAGTTGAACTCCCTGTCGATATCTTTGTGAAGGTAGATGTTCTCAGCCTGGAACCGGTCCTTTAACTGCGTGTTTTCCGCATTTGCGCTCCGAAGCGACTCTTCCGTGCCCTTGCGCTCCACTATTTCCCGCGAGAGCTGCTCGTTTGCTCTGACCAGTTCTCCGGTCCGTTCCTTTACCTTCTGTTCCAGCTCATCATATGCCTTTTGGATCTCGTATTCCGCCCGCCTGCGATCACTGATGTCAAGGATCGTGGTACGGATATAACCGGTCTTGCCATCGATAATTTCATTCGCTGCGCTTTGGAGCTGCGCATAGAACACCGCGCCGTCTTTTTTCCTGAGCCTGACTTCACAGGTATGATTGCCCGGTTTTTGAAAAACTTCTTCGCGGTGAATCGAAAAAATCTCCCTGTCCGCCGCTTCCGGGATAAAACTGATAAAGGGCCTCTTGAGCAGCAAGCCCCTCTCGATTCCCAGCACATGCGCGCCGGTAAGATTTACCCCCTCTATCAATCCGTGCGCATCAAGGGTAAAATAGCCGACAGGCGCAAAATCATATAATTCAGCGTACTGGTTCCTCGATGACTCCAGTTCATCCCGGGTCTTGCGCAGTTCTTCGTTCTGCATCTCCAGCTCGATCTGGTGCGTCCCCAGCTCGTGAACAAGTTCATCAATGTCCTGGGTAGAGAGCTTTTTCAGCCTCTCAAGCTGTGTGCGCAGCTTTTCTTCGGCCGTCCGGCGAAGGGAGGCCAGATTGTCTGATGGAATGGTGGTTTTTTTCATATCTCTTTTTGCAACTATTTTTGTCAGTTTTGAAAAGGAACCGTTAATAAGAACTCCATCCCTGCCGTTTGTGACACCGTGTTGAACTGCAACTCAGGAGGTTCGCTGAGGAGGTCCATCAATGCGAGGAGTCTCCGATAATTGTCCGTACGAAAGTGCTTCTCAAGATCGTCCCGTGTTTTCCACTCCTCCATGAGGGCAAAGGTGTTTTTGTTCTCAATGTCCTGATACAAACAGTAATTAATGCAACCCCGTTCAACCCGCGTGGGCTCGAGCATTCCTCGGATCGTCTCCGCGACATCATTACGCCTGTCTGGTCGCACAGTCATTCTCAGTGTTACGATTATCATGTCGGTCATGGCTTCCTCATTTTGTTACGTTTTAGATACTGGTATGTTTTGGAACGGCTGGCAAAGGGGACGCTGCTAACGCTGTCCGTGTATTATCATGCGGACAGTGATGATTTGCATCCTCATGACGATGTACTATATTGTACTATATTGCAGGATTTGTGCCGGGGCAGGGGGACTACCGTATTGCGTTGATAGTATTGAAATGTCTGAGAGATGACTGCAACGAAGGAATTACGATAGGAAGAAATTTATTCCTGATATTTCGGTAATATCCTGATATGTCAGGAATTCATTTTTCCCTTTGAATGCCCAGTTTTTTCATCCTCGACTCAAGCGTCTTCGGATTGAGACCGAGGATCTCCGCTGCTCCGCCTTTTCCGCTCACGCGCCAACCCCTGGAGTTCAAGACGTCGATGATGTGCCGGCCCTCAATCTCTTCGAGCGTGCCGGAGCGCCCGTTTATTGCCTCAATCGACTTCGGCATCTCGATGCGGAGAATCGAGCCGGTGCTCATGATCATCGCCCGCTCGATAACGTTGCGCAGCTCCCGTACATTTCCAGGCCACCCATAGTTCCGCAGGGTCTCGATGCCTTTCCGGGGTATGGATTCAATCCGTTTCCCCATTCTCGTACCGAACTCCTGGACAAAGGACCACACCAGCGGAAGGATGTCTTCCTTGCGCTCACGCAGAGGCGGCACGAAGAGCGGAAAGATGTTGAGTCGGTAAAACAGGTCTTCACGGAACCTGTTTTCGCGAACACATTGGTTCAGATCTCGGTTCGTGGCGGTAATGAGCCGGACGCTTACCTTGATGGTTTTGGGGCTCCCGAGCCTCTCGAACTCACCGTCCTGGAGCACCCGGAGCAGCTTGGTCTGCAGCTCCAGCGGCAGCTCGCTGATTTCGTCGAGGAACAGAGTGCCGCCGTCAGCCAGTTCGAAGCGGCCCATCTGCGGGGCATGGGCGCCGGTGAAGGCGCCCTTCTCTCGGCCGAAGAGCTCGCTCTCGATGAGGGTCGGGGGCAGCGCGGCGCAGTTTACTTTCACCAGGAGACGCCCCTTGCGCGGGCTCAGGTTATGGATCGCATCGGCCAGCAGCTCTTTCCCTGTGCCTGTCTCGCCCTGGATCAGGACCGTGGAATCCGTACCAGCCACCTGCTCCACCTGTTTCAGCACACTGCGAATAGCCTCGCTGTTGCCCACGATGTTCTCATGTGTGTGCAACAGCTTAAATTCTTCCAGGAGGTAGCGGTTCTCGGCTTGAAACTGTTCCTTGAGCTTCTTGATCTCAAACAAGGCGTTGCGAAGCGTTTCCTCGGTTTCTTTCTGGGCAGCCAGGTCCGTTATGACGATACTGATCCTGCGGGCCTCATCCAGAGGCAATCTGCGCCCGGACACAAGCACTGGAAGCAAGGCCCCTGTTTCCTTTTTCAGGGAAAGTTCTGCCTTTCCACTGTCCCGCAAACTACGTTTCATAAATTGGTCGAACGCGGGCAGAAATTCCGGCGACACGTAACGTTGCAAGGAAGAGCCTATGACTTTTTCAAGAGATATTTCCAGCATGGAAGCGAGCGAGTTGTTGCAATAATGAATGACGCCGTCCGCGTTCAGCGTGGCCGCGCCTTCGTTCATTTCTTCTACAAGCACACGGTAGGCATGGTCAACTCCCTTCAGCGTGAAGACCTGGTCTCCGCCGGGCTGTGAAACAACCAGCGCGTCAACCTCTCCGCCCCTGATGGCGCGCAGCGTTTCCTCGGCTTCCGCAAGCCGCGCGCGAAGTTCTTCTGTTTCCGCACGAAGACCGTGGGATGATTTTCGCCTGCTTGATGGTTCATTTTGAGTTTTAGTTTTTAGCGTGCCATGCACGGACTTCCCGGTTGGCGTCTTCGGATGCCGGCTTTTCAATTTTGGCTTCGAGGTGTCTGATTTTTTTCTCATAGCGTATAACGCATCTCAGGATGTCACGTGGGCAATCCAAAACCCGGAATCCCGTTTCCACGGGAATGACGGTTGCCTGTCAAAGTATACAAGATGGTACGCGACGATTCTTAAACGCTCTTTGATGATGTCTTTGCTTTCCCCGGCCTTAGATCCAGCCCCAGGAGGATCTTTTCGGTATTGGTCATATCGCCGATGAATCTCCGCAGGGGAAGAGGCAGTTTTTTAATGAGCGTCGGCGCGGCGATGATCTGCTCTCCTTCAGCGAGCGTCGGCCGCTGGTAAATATCGATGACTTCAAGGTCGTAACGGCCTTTCAAGTGTTCCTCGCATATTTTCTTTATGTTTGTAATTGCAAGGAGAGAACGGGGGGTCATACCGGTCACATAAAGGCGAAGAACATATTTCCTGCCTGCCGCGGCCTTGATTCTCTTTTCGAACCCCTTTGCTTCATCGTTGATCTTTTTTTTGGTCATAGAGATAACCCCGTGATCGTTTTAGTTCTTAGTCTATCGTTCGATGTGACTCAAAACTTAAAACTCATAACTCAGAACTTTTATCTCGCAGGCCTTATATCAAGCCCGACGATGACGCGCTCCGTGTTGGATAGATCGCCAATGAGCTTTTTTATGGGAGGCGGCAGTTTCCGTACCAAGGTCGGCATGGCGAGGATCTGGTCTCCCCGGGCCAGCTGAGGATTTTTCATGAGGTCTATGATCTCGATTTTATATTTCCCCGCAAGGTGCTCCTCACAGATCCGCTTGAGATTTGCGAATGCAGCAAGAGATTTCGGTGTTTGGCCCGCAACGTAAAGTCTGAGGTCCCATAGTTCTTCCGGGACTATCCTCTTTTTTGTTTTGGCTGTCTTTGTCGTTGTCTTCCTCGACCTTGATCTTACACTCTTTATTGTATCGGTTTTTTTCATTTGACGGGTCTCCCGCTCCTCGACTTGTTTGTCCTCGCTCCGGCGTCATGCTCCCGCCTCAGTGACATTTTTTTCTGGTCTTCCTGGACAACCTGTTTCTTCAACTTCAACTCGCCGAGATTGACGTTTAGTTCTTCCTCTTCCGCTTCGTACTGCGACTGTAAAGCCGCGACCTGCGCTTCTATCGCTTGTCGTTTGCGGGCCAGCTCTCGTTTCTTGCGTTCGATCTCTTCACTGCGCAGGGTTTCTTCCGACAGTTCCCTTGCCTCCTGCGCGGCCCGGGCCGATCCGGTCAGCACATTTTCTCCGCCCTTATACACGTCGATGAGATCGATGCCTTTGTCGGTCAACAGGAACTCGCGGATCTGGTTCGAATGCTCCATGCCGCGGGATTTCAAAACATACAGGCCGCGGTTGCGCTCGCCGCCCAGCTCGATATCGCGCAGGGATATCCAGGTGTCCATAAGCGATGAAACGGCAAGGTCAGTCTGTTCAAGCATGTGCTGCTGGGAAAGGTTCGTAAAAAATGCGGTGATCTTTTTCAATTTCAGATAATCGATCAACCGGGTCAGCATGGCCTTTACTTCGTTGGCGCCCGCAACGGCCATGAGGTTTGTTATGGGGTCGAAGAGTATGGCGTGAGGCTTAATATCCTCGATCAGGCGATGTATCCTGGCGAGGTGCATCTCGAGCCCGTACATCGTCGGCCGGGCCGCGTGGATCGTGAGGCGGCCCCGCCTTGTCCACTGCTCGATATCGATGCCGATGGAGCGCATGTTGCGGATGATCTGGTTTTCCGATTCTTCAAAAGCAAGATAGAGGCAGCGCTCCCCTCTCCTGCAAACGGAATCGGCAAAATGGGCGGCCATGCTCGTCTTTCCCGTCCCCGCCGTACCCGAGACCAGAATACTGCTGCCCCGGTAATAACCTTTTCCTCCCAGCATCGCATCGAGGGTCGTGATACCCGAAGAAATTCTCTCGGTGCTTGCCGCGTGACGAAGCTCAACGGACGTGATCGGGAGCACCGAGATGCCGGTATCGTCGATGAGAAAGGGATATTCGTTCGTCCCGTGGCTCGAGCCGCGGTATTTGACGATGCGCATGCGACGGGTGGCAACCAGATCCGTCACCAGGTGATCAAGAGCTATGACACAATCTGAAACATATTCTTCGAGGCCATGCCGCGTCAGGTCGCCGTCGCCCTTTTCAGCGGTGATGATCGCGGTGAGGCCCTTTGCTTTGAGCCAGCGGAACAGCCTGCGCAGCTCCGCGCGGAGGATGCCCTCGTTCGGCAGCGCGCTGAAAAGCGTCTCGATCGTATCGAGCACGATCCGCTTTGCCCCGATCGAATCGATAAGGCTCTGGAGCCTGACGAACAGCCCTTCGAGGTCGTATTCTCCAGTCACCTCGATCTCGGAACGTTCGATGTAGACGTGATCGAGAATGAGCTTTTTGCGAGCAACCAGTTCGTTCAGATCATACCCGAGGGAGGAGAAGTTCTTCGTAAGCTCCCGCGAGTTTTCTTCGAAGGACACGAATAGCCCGGGTTCGTTATACTGCCTCGCCCCCTGCACCAGAAATTCCATGCCGAAGAGCGTCTTGCCGCATCCCGCGCCGCCCGCCACCAGCGTCGGCCTTCCTTTCGGCAGTCCGCCGCCCGTAACCTCATCGAGCCCTTGAATCCCGGTGGGACTTTTCGACAACTGCGCTCTCTGATGCCCTTGTTTTTTCGTTTTGTGCGACAAGGCAGCCTCCCCTTAAAAACATTTTTTCAGAACTTCATTACTGTTGATCTGACTTTGTGCCTATACAGATGAAGCGCCCGATGAAGTCCGGCAAGGATGGGCGCAATTGGATATTTATAGCATAACGGCATTATTGACAGATGAGGACTCTTGCGGATGCATCAACTGTTATATTTTACTTGCTGAGCATACACGTTGTCAAGGCTGAGTATAAAATAGTGTAAAGCCCTGAATGCCGACGGTCACAGAGAGCCGCCCCTACAAAGATTTTCTTCGCGTTCTTAGCGCCTGGTAAACTTTTATTCCCATTTTACGCGGCAATTAAATTAAGGTATTAATACCAGGAATAATAACCTACAAAAAGTCAACCAGGTAAGATGATAAGCCGACCGTATGAGCGTTGGCATATGCTTTGAGCGCTTTAGCCACGGCCCGGAAATTATCTCCCCGATAGGAATAAGGGATAATGAGCACTCCGTAATGGGGCCGATGTTCATTGAAAAACTGGACCGTAAGCCTGATAAAATCGTTTCTATTTCTCGTTACCATGCATCGCTTGCGAGAAGCCGCATACTCCAGCTGTTCAAGGTCGCTTGCCTGGACCATACCAACTTCGTGGGCGCTTGCGGCATCCACTTTGTCTTTCCTAAGCATCTCGGAAATTACGGGACTCAGGTCTTCATCCAGGTAATATTTGATCACGGCTTGCCGGCCGTGAGAAAAGGATATTTCTGTCTGATGCTCTTCAGGGTCCACTGTTCGTTTTCCGCGATGAGCGCGTCTATCTCCTCGCTATAGAAGGAATAATAGCCGAGTGCCGCCTTGAGCTGCCGCTCCGAAAGCCAATGATAGGACAGCTGCAACCGCTTAAAGGTCTGGCCAGAGCTTTTATATACCGCGATAACTTCCCACACCTCTATGCCAGTACCCGCAATCCGGGCTTTTTTGCCGCTTACACCCTCGGAATATATAATGTCGGGGCTGCGGTGGGCCTTGATCGCCTCTTCAAGAAGTTCATTGGTAACCGCCGTAAAGTCCTTTTTGGCCCTTTTGGCAATATCGTCTATCTCCCGAACGATTCCCTCGGACAATCTCAGACTCTTCTGCAATGTCGGCATAGCGGCCCCCCGGCGCATATCCCAGCCGCGGTTTCGGGCGGGAAAGAAGCGCACCTACTCTCAAAGTATGAATATATACTACATTGTAATACGTTGTATGTCAACGTGTTTTACATTGAGGTATGACAGGGGATTTTCCGTGTGAGGCTTTCTTTTATTTATGAACGGCGGATGCCGTCTTTCCGCATCCGGCTGCGAAGCGTGCTGGGGTTGAGGCCGAGCATCTCTGCTGCGCCTTTTTTCCCTTCAATCCTCCACCCGGTTTTCTCGAGCGCCTGGAAGATGTGGTCCCGTTCGATCTCGACAAGGGCCTTGCAGTCCTGCGCCTTCTGTTCACCAGCCTTCAGAGAATTCACGAACCGGTCCAGTATCTGCAACCCGGTCCCCTGGCTCGTGATCACCGCCCGCTCGATGATACTCTCCAGCTCGCGCACGTTGCCCGGCCAGTTGTATTCCTGGAGGACGTTCAGGGTGTCTTTCGATACGGTCTCGATCTTCTTTCCTGTTTTCTTGTTGAATTTGGCGACAAAATAATCGACAAGAAGCGGGATGTCCTCCTTGCGCTGCCGGAGCGGCGGGATCGTGATGGGGAAAACATTCAACCGGTAGAACAGGTCTTCCCTGAACCTGCCCTTCCGGATTTCTTCCTCCAGATTCCGATTGGTGGACGCGATGATCCGCACATTGACCTTGATGGTCTTTGGGCCGCCCAGCCGCTCAAACTCGCCGTCCTGGATGACCCTGAGCAGCTTGGTCTGAAGGTCCATCGGCATCTCGCCGATCTCGTCGAGAAACAGGGTGCTGTTGTCGGCAAGTTCGAAGCGCCCCATCTGCCGGTCATGGGAGCCGGTGAACGCGCCCTTTTCCCGCCCGAAGAGCTCGCTTTCGATGAGGCTCGCCGGGAGCGCCGAGCAGTTGACCGTTATAAACGGCCCCGCGTGCCGCGCGGGGCTGCTCCTGCTGTGAATGGAGCGCGCTACTACTCCCTTCCCCGTGCCGGTCTCGCCAAGGAGGAGAACGGTCGCGTCCTGGGGCGCCACCTGTTCGACCTTGAAGAACACATACTCGAGAGCTTTGCTTCGCCCGATAATCTCGCCGAAGTTGAACTCCCTGTCGAGATCTGTGCGAAGGTAGATGTTCTCAGCATGGAACCGGTCCTTTAACTGCTTGTTCTCCGCGTTCGCGCTTTGGAGCGACTCTTCCGTTACCTTGCGCTCCACTATTTCCCGCGAAAGCTGCTCGTTTGCTCTGACCAGCTCTCCAGTCCGTTCCTGCACCGTCTGTTCCAGCATCTTGTTGTAATTCTCGATTTTTTTATACAACAGCCGCACTTCCAGCATGTTGTGGATACGTGTCTTTACTTCGGCCAGATCAAACGGTTTGCTGATGAAGTCCTTCGCGCCGGCTTCCAGCGCCCGCAGCTTGTGACCCGGTTGGGCGGTGATCACGAGGACCGGAACGTAGCTGTCCGTTTCAATTGCCTTCAGGCCTTCCATCACCTGGAATCCATCCATGCCGGGCATCTGCAAATCGAGCAGAATCAGGTCGTAGCGGTTCTTGCGGTGTAGCTCGCAGACCTCGTGCGGGTCCATCGTAGACGCGACGCAAGTATAGCCGGCCCCGTGCAGCATGCGATCGAGCAGGAGTACATTGGCTTCCAGGTCGTCAACGATCAAAATGCCGGCATTAAGAATATCGGACAAATTAACCATTCATTGGTCATCCTTCATTTTCTCTGACGCATCCGGCAATGGCGTACTGAATGCGGGCGGGTCTTGTTGACTGCGCGCTACCGCTGACAGGTCTGTGCGCTCCGAGATTCGATAGACGTTCTTGCCCGCGCGCTTGGCCTCGTACAAAGCCAGGTCCGCGCTCTTCATCAGCGTGTCCGCGTCCTCGCCATGGACGGGATAGATACTGACACCTGCGCTGGTGGTTATGCTGACGGTATGTCCCTCGATGTCATAGGGTTGCGACACTGCCTTGATCACTTTTAACGCCACCGTGGCCGCATAGTCGTTACCGCTGATGTGCCACAGCGCTATTATGAATTCGTCACCGCCCAGGCGCGCCACCGTATCCTCTTCGCGCAC
>Ga0265292_1000379_pt1 | contig 67782 bp, 65 predicted proteins | sample Munlanlewell296A_FD_189080 | JGI IMG/M metagenome (GOLD analysis project Ga0265292, IMG submission 189080) | Leachate microbial communities from a municipal landfill in Southern Ontario, Canada - Leachate well 296A | ecosystem: Engineered > Solid waste > Landfill > Unclassified | place: Canada...
TGGTACGTCGAAAATTTTTTGTTGCCATATTGGTACTAAAGCCGTCCTGCCGGACGGCTTTAGTATACGGCGTCGCCTTCAAACGTACACACCCCGGCTTCGCCGGTGGTTTATAGATTAATAAAAAATAAGGGAAAAAGCCCTTATTTTTTAAATAAATTATTAATCTTTTACAAAAACCTTATCAACCAGACCGTACTTCTTTGCCTCTTCAGCACTCATAAAATTATCACGTTCGGTATCTTCTTCAATCTTCTTAAGAGATTGACCGGTATGGGCAGCCAAGATCTGATTGAGTCGATCTTTGGTTTTTAAAATACGCTCAGCATGAATTTTGATATCAGTTGCCTGACCTTGGAAACCACCCAAAACCTGGTGAATCATAACTTCGGAATTAGGCAAAACAAAACGTTTACCTTTGGCACCAGCAGCGAGCAAAACCGCGGCCATAGATGCCGCCATACCAACACAAGTAGTTGAAACATCTGGTTTTACATATTGCATAACATCATAAATAGCCAAACCGGCCGAAACCGAACCACCCGGAGAATTTATATACAACTTAATATCTTTAGTTTTATCTTGGCTCTCTAAAAACAAGAGTTGAGCAATGACTGTGTTAGCTACCACATCATCGATTTCACTACCAAGAAAAATAATACGATCTTTTAAAAGACGGGAATAAATATCATAGACACGTTCACCGCCGGTGGTTTTTTCTATAACTGTTGGGATTAACATATTTTTTAATTTTTTAATTTACCAATTTTCAAATTTTCCAATTTTGGAAACTTTTTACATCCATAATTAGAAAATTCGATAATTTGAAAATTCTTATAATTTCTAAGAACTATTTTACCATTTCCTCAATCCGCCAGCAACCGTCTGGACCACAGATAAGACGAGAATTTTTTACAGTAAAACCGGCTGCTTTAGTATGTCCACCCCCACCATAAGACCTAGCGATAGCAGCCACGTCTCCAGTTCTAGTTCGCATACTAACCTTAACACCACCATCTTTAGTTTCTCGAAAGACACAAATCGTGTCAGCCGCTAAAGCCCAGTTCAAATAATTTGATAAACCATCAATGTCTTCTTCGCTCACCTCAAAGGTTTCCATATCTTGTTCTGTAATAGCTGTAGCCACAGCCTGAAATTCTTCGTGGTTAAACAAACGCTCCAAAGCAATTCCCCACATACGTAAGGCCGGAATAGAACGATTTTTTAAAAGCAAACGAATAGCCTCATTACCACGCGCGCCTAACATAAGCATTTCTGAAGCTCTTTCAAGAACCAATGCACTAGTGGCGTTATTGGAAAAAGCTGTGGTGTCAAAAATCAAACCGGAAAAAAGGCAAGTGGCAATTTCTTTATTGATTTCAATTTTGTTCTCTTGAAAAAAACGAATAATAATCTCACAAGTGGCCGGTGCTGCGGCATCAACAAAATGAAGGTGTCCAAATTTTGGATTGGAAGTATGATGATCAATATTAATTACAAATGGTTTTGGTCCAGAAAATTTTGTTCCAATTTCTTCCATGTATTTAGCGTCGGAACAATCAAAAGAAACAATCAAATCTGGTGAAATTTTTTCCAATTCTTTTTTGTCAAAAAAACAAATTTCTCGATGTGGCAAAATCCGATATTTCTCTGGAATAGATTCTGATATAAAAACCCTGACCGGTTTACCGAGACGCAATAAATAGTCGGCTACGGCTAGAGACGAACCTAGGGAATCACCATCCAACCTTTCGTCCGCGACAAGCAACGGTTGTTTGGCCTGGATGAGCTTTTCATGGATTTGTTCCAAGACGGAATAGCTCATAAGTTAAGGAGTGATTATAGAGGAAGAAGAAAAAACGGTCAAGATTAAAAAAGCCCGCACTAACAAAGTGCGAGCAAAGCTTCTTAAAAGCGAAAGACGAGAAACCCGGCTCCAGCGGCTGTTGCCACTCCACCAGTCCAAACAGTAATGATCTGGGAAGTCCGAACTGTCTCATAGGCTGACTTATCTCCGGGATTGGCATCATCGAGGTATGATTGCCCAACTCCATAGAGAATGGCACTGGTCGCTGCCAAAGCAACTCCAGAACCAGCGAGTGACCAGCCAATGACAGAGTGTCTCTCCCGGGAACGCGAAGTTGTCGGGACAGGAACACTTGAGATGACTTGCGGTATGGTTGCTACCACTGTGGTCTGATCAAGATCACCGGCTACATCGATTCGAGCCCGGTCCCCAGTTGCAGTCCCAACCTGACTTTCGACAAAGCGTCGAAATTCGGCCAAGGTCACATTTCGATCACCCGAAGTATCAGACGAGACACCCAACCCATTGACAACAACCCGACCAAATTCCGACCACTCTTGGCCGGTCTTAGGTGGAAGGTAAGAAAGAGCCAGTATATTTTGTGACTGTTCAGCCCAATGGCGAGACAATGGTCCAATGAGGGCGATGTCACCCAAAGAACTGTTGCGAGTGGTTCTTGTCACGACTACAATTGGAATTCTGGGGAGCAAACCCAGAAGACCATCAACAGCAAGAGCCGAACCTTCGAAGTCATTGGGATTGGTGTCCCACGGAAGCAGATAGGGGGTATCGGAATCCCCTCCAACAGCCAGACAGTCGACATAAAGAAGCAAAGAATCGTCTTTGGTCAACTCGGTCGGCAATTCGGAGGAAAAGAGAGACGCCAGACTATTCTTGGTTGCCCCGTCTTGAGCCACGATTCTGACTTCATAACCAGAAGTCCTCAAAGCACCACCAATTTTAAGGGTCTGTTCCAACCCAACGTCTAACGACCTCGGCAGAGCAGTTGTCTGATAGTTATCAATGGCCAAAATTACCGCAACTTTCTTGGCCGCAGCCGCACTTGGAAAGAAGAACACGGCCAGCAGAACCAAAACTGCAACAATGCAACGAACGAAACTGACGCTTGAAGATCGGAACGCCATGGATGTTATATCCTCCTCTGGATTCAGACAGGTTAGTACCGACGCTTAATTCTTACTACAAAACACAAAAAAGTCAACTATTCCTTTCGGCCCTTTAGGACCTTTCAGACCTTTGATATAATACTCCCATAACTTATGCACTTAGCTAAACTAGAACTTCAAGGTTTCAAAACCTTTGCCGGCAAAACAACCTTACTTTTTCCTGGGCCAAAAGAAGGCGGCCACGCTGTTACTACTATTGTCGGCCCCAACGGCTCTGGCAAATCAAACTTGGCCGACGCTATTCGCTGGGCACTAGGCGAACAAAGTCTTAAACTTCTTCGTGGAAAAAACTCTGAAGACGTTATTTTTTCTGGCTCGGTTGGCAAGGCCCGCTCGGGGTTTGCCGAAGTAAGTCTAACTTTTGATAATGGCGACCACACCATGCCAGTTGATTTTTCTGAAGTAGTTATTACTCGCAAACTTTATCGTGACGGCGATTCGGCATATTTAGTCAACGGCAGCGCAGCTCGTCTTTCTGATATTCGATTAATGTTGGCTGAAGCCAATGTTGGCCAACAATCATATTCAGTTATTGGCCAAGGTATGGTTGATCATATTCTTGTAGCTACACCAGAGGAAAGAAAAGCTTTTTTTGATGATGCCATGGGGGTTAAACCATTACAAATAAAACGCCACGAGGCAATTCTAAAATTAAAACGCACCGCTGATAATCTTTCTGAGGTAAAAATGCTTTTGATGGAAATCGAACCACGCTTGCGTAGTCTTAAGCGCCAAGCCAGCCGTTTAGAAAAACGCGAAGCTTTAGAAATCGAGCTTAAAAGTTTACGTCTTCGTTACTTCAGTGCTTTATGGTGGAATTTGCACGATCAATTATTAAATGTTCGCGAACAACATAATCGTTTTGAAAAAGCCGCCGAAAAAATTATTGAACGAGTAAAAGAATTAGAAATTAAAGTTTCAGCCAAAGAAACTGAGGAGCGCGGTAAAGAAAAAACCGATGCTGGTCTTTTAGCCTTACAAAAAGAATATCAAGAAACTCAAAGGGAACGTTCCAAATTGCGTGACGAAGAATTTTCTATTGAACGACAGATTGAGCTAACTAAAGTTCGAGCTGAGACCACCTGGGCACCTTTATCACTTTCCAAAATTATTGAAGAAGTGGAATCAATCTCTTCTTCACAAAAAGGTTTAGTAGCCTCACTGCGTTCAGCTACCACTTTGGATGAAGTCAGAAAATTGGCCGACGAAGCCGAAAATGTTTTTGATCGTTCCAGTAAACTGGTTGGCCGTTTGCAAAAACCAGCCCCGGTTGAATCTAAACCTGATCCAATCCTAGTAGCTAAACGTGAGGAAATTAAAACTACCCGTTTAACTATCGAAACCAAATTAACTGAATTAGAAAAAGCCATTAGTACTTCAGCTACTCAAGAAAAAACTGATCGTACTGAACTTTTTGCCATGCATCGTGAACTTCGACAGGTCGAAGAAGAACGTCATAATATCGAAGCTAACTGGCACGAAAAACAAATTGAATTAGCCAGACTTGAAGAACGCGAAAAAAATCTTGATCGCGACATGCAAGAAGAAATGGGCGCCGAAGCCATGACTCCCAAAGCCAATCGACCAACCGAACAAATAAATACCGAAGAAATATATCCAGAAATTCAACGTTTGAAATATCAACTTGAACTTATTGGTGGTATTGATCCTGAAACTATTAAGGAATACGAAGAAACTAATACTCGGTTTACCTTTTTATCCGAACAGACTGATGATTTAGAAAAGGCTATAAAAGATACAGAAAAAATCATCGATGAATTGGATGACAAAATCAAAGATCAATCAGACGAAGCCTTTAAAAAAATTAATGCTGAATTTTCTAAATTTTTCAAAATGCTTTTTGGTGGCGGTTCATGTGAATTAGTAAAACTAACTATTGAAGACCTGGCTCCGGCTGAAGGAGAAATCGTCTTAGACCGCGCTATGACCGAAACTGCTGAAACTGAACAAACTAAGGAAGAGCGTCCGATATTTGTTGAAAAGAAAGATCGGGTAATCGGCGTTGATATTTATGCCACTCCGCCAGGCAAAAAGCTGAAGTCGTTAAACCTTCTTTCTGGCGGCGAACGAGCTTTAACTTCCATTGCCTTGGTCTCGGCCATTATGGCCACCAACCCGGCCCCATTCGTAGTACTCGACGAGGTTGATGCCGCGCTTGATGAATCCAATACCATTCGTTTTGCTTCCATTCTTGATGAACTAGCCAAACTCACCCAATTCATTGTCATAACACACAACAGAGCCACCATGGAAAAAGCCGATGTTCTCTACGGCGTAACTATGGGTGAAGAAGGAACCAGTAAAGTTTTGTCGGTGCGGTTGGAAAATGTAGCCGGTAGTGGTGGAACAACAGCAAGAAGATAAACTAAAAACTTATGGATTTCGAAAAAATGGGTTTTCCAAAGGTTGAATTATCGCCTCATCTTTCAGCTTTTATTGAAGCTTTAAAACTTTTGGACGAAACAACCGGTGGAACCGATGTAGAAATTAAAACTTTTATTACATCTATTGAGTACGGTTTTGCTGATTCGATCAAAAAGAAGTTTCAAAGTAATTTGGATAAATTCCGTAACCGTCCAGAATTATCCAAACTTATTCAAACCTACTTATTTGGAGAAAAAGAAAAACTTCCTTGGCCAGACTTAATGAAATAGACTGCATTAAAAAACCAGCCATTTTAAAATGGCTGGTTTTTTTATTCCATCACTCCCCACTTCGCTCGGGCTACGGAGGGCAAGCCACCACTCCACCACTCCACCACTCCACCACTCCACCACTCCACCACTCCATCACTCCATCACTCCATCACTCCATCACTCCATCACTCCATCACTCCATCACTCCATCACTCCATCACTCCATCACTGTCTCCATTCTGCGACTTACACTCCAAAAAAGTTCAAAAGTCTGTTGATTCATTTCACGAATACTCTGACTTTCCACTACCCAAGCCAAATGTTCATCTTTAGAAGTAAAAAAAGCCACGGTGTTATCCCAAAACATTATACTGCCCCGAAACGACATCTCAACTGGTAAAAATTTGGCTTCCCGCAATTCCCTTTCATGGATTTTTTTGGAATATTTTTTAATTTCAAACTCTTCCACTCGCAAACTTTTTAAATGAATACCTTTAGCCAATCGACGACGAGTGAAATGAAACTTTTCACCGATGATTTCCTGAAAATCTTTAGCCGAAACTATTTCGTAGATAACCTTACTCTTACTTTCCAAAGCTTCGTTAAAAATATCTGTCACTCGCTCGCGCTCAAACACTCTAATTCGTGCCCCTAAAACCGGCTCGATTTTTAACTGACGCAATATAGGCACAATGCTCTCGGCTTCTTCGGCTCGACGTTCAAAAATCTTTTTCAAAACAGTTGGGTCCTCGGCTTGATAAACTTGTCGCGATTTTTCTTTAGTAATTCCAACTAATCCAAAACTGACTAATCTTTTCAAAACCGACTGAATTGTGGTCAAAGGAAAACCAGTAAGCTTAGCGAGCGGCGACAAGGTCGAAACTCCTTGCCCTAAAAGAGCTAAATAAACTAATTGGTCTTTTTCACCCAAACCAAAAGAATTTAAAACCTCTTGAACTTCTTTTTGTTCTAACAAAGTCAAATTTGATTTCTTCATATTTTTCTACGAACATTTTCGTAGTTACAAATTAAAGTTTCTAAAGCTAATATAAGCCAAAATATAAAAATAGTCAATACTTTTACGAAAATATCGGTAGCCGATTTAGATGTTTTGATAAATAATAGCTTTGCGAGGATAAGTCTCGCGACAAAAGTTCTTTCACAATTGAAGAGGTCAAAATGAAAGTACTCGAAAAAGGCCCTGATACTAAAAGCGGTAAAGAATTCCGGTGTCGCGGCTGGGGCATTGGTCCATCAGCTGGTTGTGGGGCTCTACTTCTAGTGTTTCCATCTGATATTCAGGTGTCACACTATGATGGAGATACCGACTATTATTTCATCTGCCCTGAGTGTCATAAGCACACCGCCGTGTCAGCAAACACTTTTTCTAACCATTAGAAAAGGAGAAGAAAATGAAAATCATCAACGAAGGCAAATGGAACGAACGGTGGGCTGGTACTGAAAGAGTGTGCTCAAACAAAGCTTGCGAAGCAACCCTTCAGGTTGAATCCGAAGACATCAAACCAACTCACAATCAACCTCATGTTTTCCAGTTCACCTGTCCGTTCTGCGATTCAACAAACTTCATTCCGGCAGAGCTTCTGCCTGGCAAACTTCGCAAGGAACTGGAAGCAAAAAGAACCTACTACTCCTCAAGCTCGTGGGATTAATAATGTCTCGCATCGTCGAAGGAAAAGAAAAGTGGTCAGCTGTGATTCGTTGCGCTCACCCGTGCGGTGGATACGGTAATCTCCTTCGTGTTGATGGCTGCTTCGCCCTCATCGAAATTACTCTCGATGATATAGAGATTAAAGATGATGGCGATGGCTACGTTTGGTACGAAACCCATTGTCCAGCCTGCGGACAACTTCTTCTTCCTCGCTGGCAACTCGGCGATGGTCCCATGATCGCCAAACAAAACCTCAAACAAAGGAGAAGCCGATGAAAATCATTAGACTGTCACAAAAAGAAGATCAGAAAGAACTAAATAATGGTTGGGAAAAAAGAAAATCAGTCTGGGTTAAAGAAGTAACTTGCACTGATTCTGATCCCGCTGTCTGTGGCCACACAAAAGGTTGTGGAGCCATAATCGAGATTAGCGAAAAAGACCTTGCTGTCATGTATTGGTACGGAACACACTTCAAACATGAATACTTCGCTTTCCAGTGTCCTTGTTGCCATAAATACAATTCGGTTGGACAGGTCCCTGACAGAATCTTTAATAGATTTACTTTAAGAAAGGCCTTCAAAAAAGCGATTTTTGACGGCTTTGATGACCGCATATAACACAAACAGGAGCCATTCATGAACCGAGAATCCGTGATTCTTACTGCCGACATCATCGTGACCTCTAACGGCCGTATTCTCCTCATCCACCGCGCCAAGCCGCCATTTGAGGACAAACTGGTCCTACCAGGCGGCCACGTCGAGTCGAACGAGACAATGCTCGAAGCAGCAGTTCGCGAACTCCACGAGGAAACTTGCCTGGTAGCTGATCCAAGAGAACTTCACTTCCTGACTTACCTTGATGAGCCCGGTCGAGACCCTCGCCCTGGCCGCCGCGTCTCTTTCGTCTTTCAGATCGATCTGACAGTCGATGATCCACGACTTGAAATCATTTGTGCTTCTGACGACGCTCGCGAAATTGTCTGGCGCAATCTGGCTTCTCTCTCAGAAAACGAAATCGGCTTTGATCACTTCAAGGCAATTCGTCTCGTCAAATGAAAACAAACAACTTGGAAAAAGGCGAACCACCGCTCGCCCCTACTTACCCGGAATTAATTTTCCGGGTTTTTTATAAACCAAACCCCACGTTTTTAAACGTAGGGTTGGTTGGTGTTGGCTTATTAATCTGGACCAGACGGGAATCGAACCCGTGACTCTAGGTGTCAAACCGAGTGAGGTTACCATTACCTCCACTGGCCCAACTTGCCAACATTTTGACAAAACAAAACAACTCCCAAAAAGACACAATTTTGTATCTGATAATGGGAGCTGTTATGTTTGACACCTAGAGTTAGATTCAAAAGAACCTCACTCGGCTATTTTGATTTCATCATAAAAATCGTTTTTTGTCAATGATTATTTTGTGGAAATTCTAGGATTTCAATCAACGGCCAATTATTGCTTTTTTAAGTTAAGGAGGCTAAAATAGGATTAACTTTAAAATTTTATTTTAAAAAATATGTCAGAAAAACCAGCACTTGAACAACCTTCATTGCCAATCGAAACTTCAGAAACAGAATTAGTTTTTGAATTACCAAAACCAATTATCATTGAACATTCAAATGGTAAAAAATTAACAATCTCCGCTATCAGACTAACTAATGGCACTTTAATGATTAGGGTCGAAAATCCATCTATAATATTAGAAAGAACATTCAAAGATCCACCAAATAAATCCTATTTTGAATCGGTCTGGAATAAAACTGTTCAAATAGAAAAACGGGTATTTGAAAAAAATTTCCCTGATTAAATATCTCTGATTAAAACCTAGTTTTTTACAACAAAAAACAATAGCTTTAAAAAACTGTTGTTTTTTATTTTCTTAGGAAAGTTTTGACCACAATTCATCAAAAATAACCTTCTGGGCGTCAGCAAAATCTTTTGATCGAATAATGATGGCAAAATTTTCTTTCCAAGAAATCATTAAAATATTGTTATCAAAAATATTTATTTCTGGAGTATATTCGTCACCAGAGGTCATGAAACGAACATCTCTTAATTCTTCTCGACTTTTTTGAACACGTTTACGCCATTCCTTAGTATCAGAAACAATAGCTCGAGCAAAAATATTTTTTTTGATTCTTTCTTTAAGATACAAATCAAATTTTTCACCCATTGTATCGGTGATAGTACCAATATTGGCATAAGCCCGAATAATATCTTTAGTTTTTAAGGTCTCTTGAAGAGCTGTCCAGATACCCTGCTCACCTTCAAAGAAAAATAATCGAGGACTCAAGGTGGCGTTTTTAGAAAAATCTAAAAGACCGGCCAAGGTTTCGTTTAACTGTTGCCTTCTTTTTTCAGCAATACTTTTGGCTTGGTTTTCTACTTCATCAATAAAATCCTCAAGTGCTCGAGGATCTTTGGCAGCAAAAGTCCTAGTAGTTTTTTCTTTTGTTTCGTAAATAAGCCCCTTATTTTTTAAATTTTGCAGTACGTCATAAACTGCCGGACGCGAAAGATTAACACGTCTAGCCAAATTTGCTGGCTTTACTGTGACTTGTCTTAAAACCTCTTGATAAACCATCGCTTCACTTTCAGTAAGACCTATTTGAACAAGCTGTTTTGTAAAATTCATATTTTGTCAGTTAGCTTTCGACAATAAATTAGCTTAAATTATATACTTTTTAACTCTTTAGTCAAATAAATAAATTTTATATTGAACAAAATCACCTAAAACATTATATTATTTTTGGGTTAATTCCCCACAACAACCAACTATAGAGATTCACATGCCAACCTTTCGTTCTCTTGTCAGCAAACTAGAAGACACTATTCGAAATAGGACCGATCCTATTATAGTTGACTTCGACGATAATCAAATTCCGAATTTTGACTCACCCCAAAATCCGGAACACTCCCTAGCTTTCCTTCTAAACCTACCTGTTAACAAAATTGGCGAGGAAGAAGGTCGGGTCTCTCTGGCCCAGACACTGGATTATCTTTATCGCGATCCACGTTTTGCTTTCATGATTTCTCCGCTGGTTTGTGAAGAACCTATCAAACGCTGGTTTTTCTTTAAGCGTTATCTAGTATTTCAACGCATAGCCATGTTCGACGAAAAAATCTATGTAATCAGTCTGATGAGTCACGATCAACTCAAAAAAGACTTCAGCCGAATTCGCACACTACGTCTCATGGGCAGTCTCGCCCCACAAGCCGAAAAAACTGACAACTAAAAAACCGACCGTTTAAAACAGCCGGCTTCTCCCCCCCCCCAACCATACCAATGTTTGGGGGTTTTATTTTATAAACCAAAAACCTCGAGCCAAAACCCGAGGTTTTTATTATCCTTTTCCTTTCCTTTCCTTCCCTTTAACCCCCTTTCCCTCCCTTTCCAAAAATCTCTTTCAAAAATCTTCCTGTATAACTTCCTTTTACTTTGGCAACATCGCGTGGTGTACCTTCAGCTACAACTACTCCACCTTTGTTACCACCATCTGGACCCATATCAACAATCCAATCGGCACCCTTAATGACATCGGGGTTATGTTCAATAATTAGAACTGTATTACCTTTATCAGCCAAACGATTAAGCACATCAAGAAGCTTTTTAATGTCTTCAAAATGAAGACCGGTGGTAGGTTCATCAAGAATATACAAGGTCTTACCAGTAGCCCGACGAGAAAGTTCAGTAGCTAATTTAACACGCTGGGCCTCACCACCAGAAAGAGTGGTGGCTGACTGGCCGAGGTGCATATAACCAAGACCAACCTCACGTAGAATACCTAATTTTTCAGCAATGGTTGGTTGGTCAGAAAAAAATCTAAAGGATTCCTCAACAGTCATATCCAAAACATCAGCAATATTTTTACCTTTGTAATGAATTTCCAAAACCTCGGCATTATAACGACGGCCGTGGCATTCGTGACATTCGGCATACACATCAGGCATGAATTGCATTTCAATGCGCTGCATACCGTCACCGCCACAAGCCTCACAACGACCGCCACCTTTAACATTAAAACTAAAATGACCAGCATCAAAACGACGAAGTTTGGCCTCAGGTACCTCGGTAAACAAATCGCGCACAGCCGTGAAAAGACCTGTATAAGTGGCTGGATTAGAACGTGGGGTGCGACCAATTGGTGATTGATCAATGGCTACAATTTTATCAAGATTTTCTAAACCTAGAATTTTATCGTGCTCAGCCGGTAATTCTTTAGCTCGATAAAAATGACGCTCCAAAGCCTTGGCCAAAATTTCCAAAATCAAAGTTGATTTACCAGAACCAGACACACCAGTAACACAAGTTAAGGTACCTAAAGGCAAATTGACCGTGACGTTTTTAAGATTAAAAGCTCGAGCACCGACAATGGTTAATTTTTTTCCACTGCCTTTACGTATACGGGCGGGAATAGAAATTACTTTTTTACCAGAAAGATATTGGCCAGTTAGCGATTCTTTATTTTTCATTAAATCTTTAATCGTGCCTTCGGCAATAATCTCCCCACCATAAGTACCAGCTCCTGGGCCAACATCGATAACCCAGTCGGCTTCTTTCATCATGGTTTCATCGTGTTCAACAACAATCACACTATTACCCTGATCGCGAAGTTTTTTTAGAGTCTCAATTAATTTTTCATTATCACGCGGATGTAAACCAATAGACGGTTCATCCAAAATATAAATAACACCAGTTAAACCATTACCGAGTTGAGTAGCTAGACGAACACGTTGAGATTCACCACCAGACAAAGTCATAGCACTGCGATCAAGAGTCAAATACCCCAAACCAACATCGAGTAAATTTTTAATGCGACCACTAACCTCTTTGGCCACACGCTCCATAACCTCAAGTTCTGATCCGGCTAAACCGCAACAACATTTTTCTTTTTTATCTTTGGAAATATGTTTGCCTGGCACATAGGCTTTAAAAAAATCAGCTAATTCGTCTAACGGTTTGTTAACAAAATCAGAAATTGAAAAATTTAAAACCTTAACCGCCAAAGCTTCAGGTTTCAAACGTTGCCCACGACAAGCTGTGCAAAGCAAGGTTCGCATATAGCACTCGAGCTCGTGACGAACATAATCAGAATCAGTTTCTTTATACTTTTTTTCCAACATGGCCAAAACACCAGGGAAGTTTAAGGTCTGACCATCGATTTCATAAGTATCATCACCAGTTCCTTCAAATAAAATTTTCATTTTAGCCGCAGGAATTTTTTCCACTGGCACACCCATAGAAATTTTATGACGTCGACCAACTGCTTCAAGCAGACGCATTTGAGCAGCTGAATTACCGGCGGCTCTGGACCAAGGGCGAATTGCCCCTTCATCCAAAGTCAATCGCTTGTTAGGAATAACCAGCTCTGGTTCAAAAACTAATTTGACCCCAAGACCGGTACAGTCAGGACATGCCCCATGTGGCGAATTAAAAGAAAAAGATCGTGGCTCTGGTTTAGATACAGACAACTGACAATCAGCACAATAATAAGCTTGAGAAAATAAACGATCTTCACCATCAACTTCAGATACTGCGTTGACCACACCGTTACCATATTCCAAGGCCTTACCAACCAATTCTTTAACCCGAGCCGGTGACAAAGAAACTTCTGGTTCAAAAGTTACCACCATCAAATCAATAGTATGTGGCTTAACCTTATCTTTACGCATTTCAATAGCTTCCTCGGTGTCCATGATGACCCCATCAAAACGCACTGATTTAAAACCAGAATCAAAAGCAGTTAACAAAACTTGTTTATGTTCGCCCTTTTGTTCACGGACAATCGGTGCAAACAAATAAAGTGTCCCGACCTCGCGAAGTTTATTAATAGTTGAAGCAATTTGTTCAAGAGTTTGTTCTTTTAATTCACGTTGACACTTAGGACAGTGTGGTTTACCAATACGAGCAAACAAAATTCTTAAAGCGTCATAAATTTCAGTCACTGTACCAACAGTGGAGCGAGGATTGTGCGAAGAAGATTTTTGATCAATAGCTACGGTAGGTGACAATCCGGTAATTTCATCAACATCAGGTTTGTCTTGCATTTCTAAAAACTGACGAGCATAACTTGATAATGATTCCATAAAACGACGTTGACCTTCAGCATAGACAGTATCAAAAGCTAGTGATGATTTTCCAGAACCAGACAAACCAGTTATCACCACAAAACTATTTTTGGGAATATCGATGTCAACATTTTTTAAATTATGGACGCGCGCACCGCGCACGGAAATACAATTTTTTGTCATAAGATAAAAGCGTGGGGGATGTTACCACGCTTTTATCTATGTTGCAAGGGTCAGAATAAAAACAAAAAACTACTTAGTATTACATTGATCGTCTGCTGTTCCAGTTCCTTTTACAAAGGTGCAATCTGTATTGAATTTCCATCTACAAGGATTATCATTACAAAGCGTTTCCAGACCACTAGTAGAACCTTCGCCATTACGAATTTTACTAAGATTAACACTCTGTCCGGCAAAAACAGATCTGGTCGAATAACTTCCGCAACTAGTAACAGTGTCACATTCAAATAACAAAAGAGCACATTTAGGTTGACCCCCGGAAGCACCTAAATCAGAATCTGTGGTAAAAAAACATTCATTATATTGTTTAAGTGAGCCGTCGTTATAATTAGTATTTGCAGAATCAAGTTGAGAACAAAGCGAAGCGGATACTGTTAACCCTTTAACAGAACTATTAGCAGTACTGCAAACTAAACACTGGTCAGTCGGATCCAAATCAGCACATTTTGCACCAGCTAGACTGCACGCACTCCAACGACAGGTTTTTTGATCAGCTTCAGCAATTGCTTTACCATCAATTGCAGTTATTTTACTAACAGGAGAACCACACTGGCCAGAAGTTGGATCAAGAGTGTAGGCTCCTTTTCCGTTTAATTCCTCACATGTAGTCGACTCAGAAATAAACACCACAGTCCGAGTTTTTGGGATTGCCGGCATTTCCAAACTAATCAAATGTGGATTAACAGTAAAAAGAATTAGGGTCGCACACATGAGTAAAACTAAACCGGTTATAGCTCTAGTTATTCGCTCTTTGGCTTTGGATACTTCACCGCCACCGGGCGAACTAACATACTGTATACCACCAACCATAATCATTAACACAGCAAAAATTACCGAAATGCTTAAAAGAAACTTATAAGTCTTTCCAATATAATCACCAAGGTCGGAAACACTAGTTGTCAATGTACCGGTAATTGGTAAGCCTACTCCGAGCTCAAAATTAGTAGCTGGCGGATAACAAAAACCATAACCTCCGGTTCCACACTTTTCTTTTGCTAAATCCGAAGCATTATCAAAACGGCCATCTGGGGTACCATTTTTATCGGCATCCAAAATACAAATTTCCCGGGTCCAACAACGCAAATCTTGTGTGGGATCAACCGCTTCCTCTTCAGCAGCCCTAACTAGACCCGGCTGAAGAATTAAAAAGAGACTTATTAAGATTAGCCAACTTTTCATAAATAATTTATTCGGCCATCTTTTCTATAACACCTCGTAAAAGATCGGCTGGAATTACCCCTTCGACTCGTTGGTCACCCAAAAACAATGTCGGCGTACCATAGACACCAGCCTGCAGGCCTTCGGCCATATCAGCTTCAATTTCGGTTATTTTGATTCCGGAATTAAGACAAGAAATAAATTTACCCATGTCTAAACCCAAAGCTCGGGCATATTCAACTAATGATGTTTGCGATAAATCAGATTGATTTTGATACAGTTTGTCATACATTTCCCAAAATTTTCCTTGGTCTTCCGCACAGGCTGCAGCCTCAGAAGCTAGTTCGGCTTCAGGATGAAGATCTAAAAGCGGAAAATCTTTATAAACAAAATAAAACTTATCCTTATACTGACTAGCTAGTGAACGGATAGTAAAAGCGGTTTGTTGAGAATAAGGACAAGCAAAATCACCAAACATCACAATCTTAAGCACCGCTGCTGGGTTACCCAAAGCAGGTTCTTCAGCTAAAGAGAAATTAACAACTTGATCAGAAGTCGCGGCTGCTGCAGCTGAAAGTTGACTAACGGTCATGTTTCTGGCTTGCTCTAATCTAGTTTCAGCAATCTGACCAGATTTTATCAAATCAAAATAATAAAGAATACGCCAAACAAACAAGGCTACCACTAATAAAACCAAAAAAGTAACCAAGGCCGGCCACCATCGATGTTTAATCGAAACTTTTGTTTCCCCCTTAATCAATGACATAAAAAGAAAAATTTTCTTAATAAAATTATAACAGAATCACAGAATTAACAAAAGAAAAAACCAGTCGATTGACACAAACGATTGGTTCTGGTATCTTTAAACCTGTTGTTTTGCTTGTAAACTCTCAGCAATTATGATTGATAATATCTTAAACATCTCCCAAGCCGTCTTAGCTGTAATTCTTATTATTAGCGTGCTTTTGCAAGCTCGCGGTACTGGTCTTGGAGCCGCTTTCGGCGGTGACAGTAATGTTTACCGCACCAAACGCGGCGTTGAAAAAAAACTTTTTCAAGCCACTATAGTCGTGGCTATTCTCTTCTTTGGCGTCTCTTTGGCCAATGTGCTTTTCTAAAACCAGAGACAAAAATTTTGTGCCATTAGGCATACTCTTAAAATCCGGTTTATCAAATCTTATCAGGCGCTTAAAGCACGGCTGGTCTAATTTTCGTTCTAGGAAAAATCAGACTGGCGATTTAACCAAAAAACAAGTCTTGCGTTTATCGACCAATCGACGTTTTCCGACTTGGGCCCAATGGAAACGTCTTCCAACTGTTCTTTCAGAAATCGAAAAAAAAGTTTTAAGAATTGCTTTTGCTATTGGTACTATCTCATTCGTCACTCTGGCTAGTTGGTGGCTTGTTTCTCATCGTACTGAAGTTCCCATGGTTGGTGGTTCATACACCGAAGGGTTGGTTGGTTCCCCGCAATTCATTAATCCGCTTTATTCTTCAACCAGTGATGTTGATTCTGATTTAGTTAGTTTGATTTATTCTGGTTTATTCAAATGGACTCAATCTGATGGTCTTCAACTCGACTTAGCCGAATCATACACAGTTTCTGAAGACCAAAAAGCTTACACTATTAAACTTCGTGATAATGCTGTTTGGCACAATGGCGATCCTGTGCGTTCGAGCGATGTCTTGTTTACTATTCAAAGTATTCAAGACCCGGCTTACCACAGTCCGCTAGCTGTAAGTTTTCGTGGTATCACAGTTTCAGAAGTTGACGAATTAACTGTTCAGTTTGTTTTAGATGAACCGTTTGCCCCATTTCTCTCTTCCTTAACAGTCGGAATTCTTCCGTCAGCTATTTGGGCCGAACTTCCGGCTAAAAATATCCCTTTGACTTCATTTAACCTTTCACCAATCGGTAGCGGTCCTTATAAATTTGAAAAATATTCTGTTGAAAAAAATGGCGAAATCAAATCGTATTCCCTTGTCCGTAATCCAGCGTATTACAGCGAACCACCAAAAATCGAACATTTAATCTTTAAATTTTATAATGATGCCACAGCTGCCGTGGCTGCTTTACAAAACCAAAATATCGAAGGTATTGGCTTTGTACCAAATTATTTGATTGAGGAACTTTCAAAAAACAAATCGATCAATCTATTTTATCCAAGCATGCCACAGGCTGTAGCGCTTTTCTTTAATTACGAAACACAACCTCTTCTTAAAGAAGAAGAAATCAAACAAGCCTTGTCGCTTATAATTGATAAGGATCAAATTATTAACGAAGCTTTGGGAGGCAAAGGAACTAAAATCAATTCCCCAATCCTACCTGGCGCACTTGGCTATGATGCTGCAGCCGGGCAAATCACTCTAGATTCAGCTCGGGCCATTGCTTTATTAGACGAAACCGATTATACTCAAACGTCTTCGGAAGGCTATCGAGCCAAAACCGTCAAAAAAACTGAAAATGGAACTACAGTAGAAGCACTTGAAGAACTAACCTTAACCTTAACAGTTATTAACCAGCCAACTTTTATTAAAGTTGCCGAGGTTATTGCCGTCCAAGCTAAAAGTATTGGTATAAAAATACAAACCGAAGTAATTGAGCCAAACTCTCTGTACAGCGAGGTTATCAAACCGCGAGCTTATCAAATTTTGCTTACAGCTACTCAGTATGATTTGGATTCAGACCCGTATCCATTTTGGCACAGTTCTCAAATAAAAGACCCCGGTTTAAATCTTTCACTTTATAGCAACCGAACAGTTGATGAATTATTGGAAAAAGCCAGAACCACTAACAATCCAGACGAACGAGCCACAGCTTACAATGAATTTCAAACACAAATCATTGAGGATCTACCGGCTATTTTCTTATATCAACCGGCTTACACTTACGCTGTTAGCTCAAAAATCAAAAATCTTTCTCTTGAAAAAATCCAGTCACCGGCCGATCGTTTTCAAAACATTACTGGCTGGTATATAAAAACCAGAAATATTATTAAGTAAAAATTACATACTTGATAATTGCCCGCCTTCGTTAAAACTACTGCGGGTCCTCCGTAGCTTTAGCAATTGAAAATTTTCCAAACGTGGATGTGGCGGAATTGGTATACGCGCAGGTCTCAGAAGCCTGTGGGCGCAAGCCCTTGAGAGTTCGAGTCTCTCCATCCGCACCAAAGTTATTTAAAAATACTAAATTCTAAGCACTAAATTCTAAGATTGTCTTTCTATTTTTTAAAAATAGAACTACTAACTTAAAATTTAGAATTTAGGATTTAGGATTTTAAATCCTATTCTTCTCTTAATTTAATAACTTAGTGGTTCGAAACCACGAACTTTCTAATAAACCGCAAAATTTGTCTTCTCCTAATTTCGTAGTTTCGCTGTGTCTTCTATAGCCCAGCGAAGGAGGATAGTTTTTAGTAGTTTCGTAACCCAAAAAAATATTTATGGTAGAAAAAATTCAACCAAAACAACAACGTCGTGGTGGCCCAAATCGCCACCATCGCAACAATTTTCAAAACGCCAAACCAATCCAGACAAAAACACCAGAAACTCCAAAACCTCTGGATAGTTTTGATCGTTTCCGTGGAAAAATTTTTCGTCGCCGCGACATGAAAATTCACGACGAATCAAAAACATCCCAATCAGGATCGCTAACTTCATCAAACGAAACTTTAAGGGTAATTCCTATTGGCGGATGTGAAGAAGTCGGCCGCAACATGACCGTATTTGAATACGGAAACGATATTATTATTCTTGACATGGGTATTCAATTCCCTGAAGAAGACATGCCAGGTATTGATTATATTATTCCTAATATTAGTTACCTGCGCGGCAAAGAAAAAAATATTAGAGCAGTCATTTTTAGTCATGGCCACTTAGATCATATTGGCGCTGCCCAAATTCTTTTAGAAAAATTGGGTTACCCACCAGTCGTTGGTCGTAATTTTACTTTAGCCATGATCAAAAAACGCATGGAAGATTACGCCCCGGGTTCAGCTAAAAAACTTAAAACTATCCTTGTTAAAACCATTAACGACCGTTTTACTTTTGGTAAATTTAAAATTGGTTTTTTCGATATCGAGCATTCTATAATGGATGCTGTTGGTGTTATCTTGGGTACACCATCTGGTAATATCATCCACCCTGGTGACTGGACTATTAGCACTGGTTCGGAAAGAGTCACTTATAACCATTTGAGTAAAATTCCTTCGCCGCGTATCTTGATGTTGGAAAGTTTAGGCGCAACTGATTTTAGAACCGACCCGGTTTCAGATAAAGAAATGTATGCCAACTTACAAATGCTTATCGACAAAGCTCCTGGTCGGGTAATTATTGGGACATTTTCCTCACAAATTAAACGTGTCGGAAAACTTATTGAATACGCCGAAAAAATTGGGAAAAAAGTCGCCTTGGAAGGTTTTAGCATGAAATCAAACGTGGAAATTGCCCAGACTCTTGGTTATATCAAGGTCGCTAAAAATACCTTAATTCCTATTAATGAAGTTAATAATATTCCTGATGAAAAAGTTGTGATAATTTGCACCGGTGCTCAGGGCGAAGGTAACGCCGCCTTATCAAGAATTGTTGCTGATAATCACAGGTTTGTCAGGCTTAAGAAAAAAGACACGATTATTTTTTCTTCCTCAGTTATTCCTGGCAACGAAAGAACTGTTCAACGTCTCAAAGACAACCTTTATCGAAAATGTGACAACGTCATTCACACCAATTTAATGGACGTCCATGTCAGTGGTCATACCAACGCTGCTGGTATCAAAGAAATCATCAAACAAATCAAACCGGACTTTTTTATTCCAGTTTATGCTAACCATTACTTTCTAAAAGAAGCGGCTAAGCGAGCTGTGGAAATTGGTTTTCCTAAAGAAAGGATTATCGTTCCAGATAACGGTTCGGTCATCGAATTTAAAGACAAACAATTTAAAGTTGCCGAAAATAAAATTGATACAAGTTATGTCTTTGTTGATGGTTTAGGCGTTGGTGACGTTTCACAAATCGTTTTGCGCGACCGGCAGGTTTTGGCCGAAGATGGCATGATTGTCGTTATTGTTCAAATCGATAATAAAACCGGCAAACTCATCGGCTCTCCAGACATTATCAGTCGTGGCTTTATCTTTATGAAAGAACATAAAGATTTAATTGAAGCCACTCGCCAAAAAGTTCGTGATATTACCACTGATAAGGATTCAAAAACAGAAGCTGATCCTGATGATATAAAAAACAGCTTACGTAATGAATTGGGTCAATTCCTATTTCAAAAAACCCAAAGACGACCAATGATTTTACCGGTTGTTATAGAGGTATAAAAAATAAAAAGCCTCGAGGACATTAGTGCTCGAGGTTTTAGTTTCTGGATTTTCACCAAAAAAGAACTTGTTGAAGTGGATCAATGAACCGTATCGAGTTAAAACCTTGGTCTAACTCAACCGGTTGATCGTTATAGAGAAGGAAGTCTCTCCTCTGAACCCTAATCGCGTATTCACGATTTCCATCATAACTTCGTAAGATATTGTCTTTTTCTAAAAACCAACGAAGACACCAATCTTCCGAAGTGATAAAACGCCAAGCAACTACTACCTCGACTCCACAACCTTCACGAAGGTGTTTAGTAAGGTACTCACGTTCGTTAGACCAACCGTTCCAGCAATCCAGTATCACCAATTGGTACCCTTCTTCAAAACATTTCTTAACCCGCCGCCAAATTTCTCTCAAAACGATTCCACGACTGTCTGTGTAAGGATCGATTGAGGCTTCTCCGAAAAGTTCAAGAAGAATTTCATCCCGGCTTACCAAAGCAGCTTCAGGATGAGCGGCCAGGTAAGCCCGACAATAGGTTGACTTGCCAGCGCCACGCGGACCAATCGTCAAAGCAACGGTTTTCATTGTCTACCCCTTGTTTTAAAGAACTTAAGATTAACTTATGACTTTTTTTATTAAAGTCAAAAGAAATAACCATTTATTAGCTAAACAAAGAATAAAAAACCATTCGCGGGAGATACAACGGTTGACTTTTTTAAACCAAATGCTAGGCTGTTTCTAGAAAAGAGGTTTGCCTCTTTCGATCCTTCCTTGCGGGCGTGTAGCTCAGTTGGTCAGAGCGGCCGATTCCAAATCGGCTGGTCGCGGGTTCGATTCCTGTCACGCTCGCCATTCTTTACAGTCTCTTAATCCTTCCCTGCGGGCGTGTAGCTCAACGGTAGAGCAACTGATTCCAAATCAGTCGGTTACGGGTTCGAATCCTGCCACGCCCGCCATTTTCCCCTCTCCCACCGTAAAAGGTGGAATGTGCTGTAAAGTCCTGCTTCCTTGCGGGCGTGTAGCTCAGCTGGCCAGAGCGGCCGATTCCAAATCGGCTGGTCGCGGGTTCGAATCCTGTCACGCTCGCCATCTTCTTGTCTTGGCCTCTACTTCGTTGCTTCGGCTTCGTTGCGGGGGTCTTTTTTTATTTTTAAAAATTGACTAAACATAACCAAAAAGGTAAAAAATACATCTACGTTCTTTCCAATGGGAGTTTATCGTGGAAAAAAAGATTTCTGCTTCGGTTGGTCTTAAAGGTGTTATTCTTACTCTTATAGCCGTAACACTCTTCAGTAGTGCGTACTTAGTTTTTGCCAACGAGACCAAAAACCTAACTGCCAGTGTCAGCTTTTTCTGGTTTTCCTGTTTTGCCAGCCTGGCTAGTTGGTTTCTTTTCCATCCAAAACAAAAATGGACCGAATCCATAAAACAAGGTGGATATGGATGGCTCGTTGCAGACACTGGTCTGTATTTCCTTTCATTCTATTGCACTCTCTCGGCCCTCAAACAACAACAGACAGGCGTAGCCCTTACAGTCATCGCTATTCTTATTCTACGAGCTCCAATGACAACAATCGTAGGCTATTTCATCGCTGGAGACACGTGCCAAAAATGGTCAGCTTATTGGATAGGAACCGCTTTTATTCTGTTCGGCCTTTCACTCTATCGTCTTGATATGTTGAAGGAACTAAAAGTCGCTCCTATAGATACAGTCACGTTGCTTAGTATTGGGGCAACTATCTTAGCATCTATCGATTCAACGGTACGTAAACGCTACCGAAACACTTTCAAAATCGATCCAGCAAACGCTGTCCGCAGTACATTTTCGGCTGTTATTATTCTTGCTTTCTGTTGGGTGATGATTGACATTCTAAGAAACAACATCTCTTTCTGGCCAAACACTCGAGAATGGCTCGCTTTGGCCTATCTTGGAATCGTACCCACAACAATTGCCAGTATTATCTTCAATAAGGCAGAAGATTTGCTTTCAATTCCGATTACCCAGAGCATTAACTGTCTAGGACCGTTTTTTACTCTAGCTGTCGGCATGATTCCCATTTCGTTCTTTGCGATGTCGCACCAACACCTAACCTCAGAACACTACATTGGATTGGCTCTAACGGTCTTTGGGGCCATTATAGTAACGTTTTTTGCCGGAACAAAAAAACGTTTTTCAAACTCTTCACTCTAGAAGGTGTCTACCAAAAACTCCTCAATCAAGAGGAGTCTTTTTTATGGTTAAAATTTTCTTAACCTATTATTTATTTCTTAGAATAAACAAAATAAATCGGACTAGACCAGGCCATATGGCCATCTTGTTGAATTACTTTTACGAATACGGGATTGCTTCCCTCAATTAATTTATTAAGTTTATATTCAAAACTGATAGGTTTGGATTTTTTATCCTTTGAAACTCTATATACTTCCAATTTAGCGTCTAAACCGCTCATATTAAACACCTTTGGGTTTTGACTAATATCTTTAATCGGAAGCCTAAAATTTTTATTATTAATTTTTATTATTAATTCACCTTGATCATTTTTTAGATCAAACATCAGAGCTTGAACCCCACCAGTAGTCTCACCTTTCCATTTTAAAATATTGGAATCAATCGTGGCATAATTATTTAAACTGAAAAAATTTATTTTTTCAATTTCATCTTGAAAAAAATTATTCTCCAGCGACACTTCACCTTCCCAGATTATTCCTCGATCTCGACCTTTAACTTTTGAACCCGAATAGACAATTTTTATTTTATTATCTTCTAAAATAGGTAAATGAGTATAAATTTTTTTGTCCTTATTCCAAATCTCTATCCGATCAATTGCCGAAGTTCCTAAACAATCAACTTTTAAAACCGATTTATCTTTTACTTTAACAATGTCTCCGATGCGCCCAGTTTTTTCAGATACTAAATAATTGACATCTAGATAAATTCTTGCACCAGTTGTGGCATAACAACGTCTATTGTAAAGAGCTTCAAAAACATCTTTCCTGGTTAATCGAGGAGATATTACACAGGTTAAACCACCAAAACTACCAAAATGAGAAACCCCTGGATAACTGGCGCCGGGACGACCTTTATGACCATCGCTATTGGCCACTACTCCAATTTTATAACCTCTCTTTAAGGCATCGTGGAAAAACCATTCAAAAGTTCCCCAACTAGAATGAATCTCGACAGCTTTTTCTGTTTTTTCATCATGTATATTCAAATCCGCATAACGACCACCAACATGAGCAAAAACAACAACTTTTTTTGATTTTAATTTTTTAAACAATTCATTAGCTGTTGGAGCATCAGTGACAAAATCTTTAAATTCCTCTAGTAAGGCGTGTGATGATCTAAATATAGGATTATTTTCTTCTTGATATATAACATTTCTATCACCACCAAGAGAAGTATTTCCGGACCATTCGTAACCAGGAAAAGCTACAAAATCCCCTTCTTTATTTATAGTTTTGGTTACTTTATTTATTTTATTCCAAAATTCACTGGTAACCTGAAAATCATTGGCCTGATGGGAAGCTATATCAACAAAACCATAATCCTTAGCAAAATTAAAATAGTCATCAATACTGTTTGTTCCAACAGTCTCCCCAGATTGAGCGTGAAAATCAGCCCAATAATAATTAAATTCTGATTTTTTAGAAATAATTATTGGATTGGAAATTCCTTCTATTTTATTAAATCTTGCTTTAATAAAATAAAAACCATCGTTAATAATTTTTGGTTTTAAAACTGCTCGTCCGTTTTTAAACTTGATTTTTTTGGGGATTCCTAAAATTTGTGAATTTTCAATTAATTGAAAGGTTCCATTACTGTAACGACAAGGATTTCCAAATTGATCTTCAATTTTAATTAGAGTCTTAAAAAAAGTATTTTTCTCAACCTTGGTTGGAGCCACAATTTTTAATTGCATAGCTTGGCCAGGTAAAACTTCGATTTCCGGAGATTTCTCAATCTCTAAATATCTACCGGTGGCAAACGGGTCAACAAAAATTTTAAAAATGAATTTTTTTTCACAAAAAGTCTGCATCTTCCAATTTTTAAAATCAATAAAAATCTGGTCACTTTCTTTAAGAAAAGCTCCGGAAAAATGCAGAGTAAATCCGCGACTCCATGGTCTGGTATAAATTTTTCCCAAAGCACCACTTGATCTTGAACCAATCTTAATTTTTAAATTTTTATTACTGGATGATATTTTTACAAAATTATCCTTAGTTGGATCAGTAAATTGAAATTCTTCAAAATCAGAAGCTATTCTAAAAAGAATTTTTACGCTTCCATTATCATCAACACCATAAAAACCCGCTGTATAAGAAAGCCGACAATTTGTTTTCTGACCAACAACAGTTTCTTTTATATTTAGTTTAGCTGTACCGACATTTTTTTGATATTTTTTTTGATAATTATCCATAAGTACCTTAATTTTAAACTACAAAATCTTTTTCTTCAAATCGTTTTTATAAAAAAATGTCCTAAAGAAAAAGAGGAAGTTCTGTTTGAAGACGTTTTAGAACTTCCTCTGGTATTTTGACCCCGATGTCAGGTCAGAGGATTGATGGTCAAATCCAGGTGATATTCACACAACCCACGAAAAAGCTCATAGGTGGCAAAAAGCTCTGGGTGAGCTTCGCATTCGGTCACGTTCTGTTCGGGAACCGGGAGATCCTCGTACTTGTAACCGCCACGGTTTCTGACGCCGTCGATGAATTTCTCCGGTGGGGCATCATAGAATTTAAGGTGTTGATTTCCTGGATCTTGATCACCGAAACGAGGCGTCTCTCGCCAATCAATGAAACGCCCGGCCGAATCGACGAGTCTCAATCTCTGGAAAAGCCTTGCTGCGACCATTTCTGGTTGATTGTCCCGAATGGCTTCATGGACCATAACCGAATAATGAATTCCCGAGGAGACGCATAGTTGTCGGATATCTTCGGTAAGGAGAAAAGCTTTTTTCAAATTCTCCACTTCGACATCGTTCCACATCCGTTTCCAGGAAGTCAGAGTTTGGCGTGGATCTCGAAGAATCAGAATGACTTCGATCTTCCCTGCCGGATACCCAACACCGAGAAGATCAGAGACGGGATCGAAAAACTCCGCCGGATCTCTTTCTCCGAAAGTTTCCTTGGAGAAAATGACCCCTGAAGGGTTGTTCGCGATCGTCCACTGAACCATCTCGCCGCCATCGCTCTTGGCCCTTCTCATAGACTTTATGGGCTGCATGTGAGCCTCAATTCCAGCCCGGACGAAGACGTTGGAAAGCGCCGTTGTTCCTGTCCTGCATGGTCCACAGAGAAGAATCAGTCGGGGCAGGTCTTTTCCCACCAAAACGATATCTTTTTCGGTCATACACATCTTCTCTTCTCCTTTTCTCTCGGGGTGAAGTTGGAAAGAACGACTTTGAAGCCTAACAAAAAGGCCCCGTCTTCGCAAGCCTACTAAAAAATAGACTTGAGAGGACGGAGCTTTGTCCGTGGTGCCACCTCTCTTTCCGTATATAAAATACGGACGCTTCGCGCACTCTTTTGGCAAAGGATATGCGTTAGCCCATGGTAACGGGGGCGACCGGTCGACCACTAATGCAGTCGACATCTCACCAGGCCCAATTTCACTTTGACGTCGCATGAGGCTTTCACTATCCCTCATTCGCTAATGGCGACTTATTCAAAGTTACTTCCTCCTGGATCAACGATTTGTAAATTAAGATTACGACACTGATTTAAATCAGTCAAGTGAATTATAAAAAATCACCTATTTTAAGGTGACTTAAGCATAAAACTGAAACAATCAAGATTCAAATACTTCCAATATGTGTAGAGAAAAAGCGAGTCATTTTTCCCTTAACCATTTTTTTATCCATTCTGTTCTTTGTGAATCACCTATCTCAAATAATTTTCTCAAAATCTCGGCCACAATCTGTTTTTTTAATCTTTCTTCTTCTTTTACAAGTTCTTCTTGATTTTCAAATCCGAAAAGAAAGATAATTTTAAAACCGCTGATCCATAGAAGTTCTGCGAACATTTTTTCTTGTGTCAAACATTCATTCACTACATATTTAACAAAAGCATCTTGATACTGTCCGATCGTCTTGCAGTTAAGAAAACGCTGTGATGACGGTCCTAAAAGTTGGTTATGAGATTCAATTGCTTCACAAAGAGTAACAGCAAAATCTGGTTCCTTGTCTACCTTATCTATACCCACATATCGAAACAAAGGACAGGAATCACATTGTGACCCACATGTTTCGGTAAAAGGTCCGGCATAAATTAATCGTACGGTTTTTTGACCTTCTTGTGAATTCCAGTTATCTAAGACAACACTCAAGAGAGGAATCACACTCTGTAATTCCGAAACAAAACTTCTGGCCCTAATAATAAAAGGACGAATATCAACTGGTTGAAAAACCGACATGAGCTTACCTCCAAAAGAAAGAACACCATACATTCTATATATCTTTTAATTATTCTTGTAAAGAAAAAACCTGCCAAGAAAGCAGGTACGAGAATTGATTTCAGATGCGACCTTCGGAACGAAGAACCTTTTCTAGGTCATAGACGAACCGACGCATGTGTTTGTGCGTATGGTGCGGCATAATGCAGAGCTTGTAGGCCATCTGTGGGCAGCTGAATGGATCCATAGGATCGGTCGGGATACCATCAGAACGCAGGTGATACGGGGCCAAAGCTCCGTCTCCATCACCAATACGATCAGGAATACCACCACCTTCGATATTTATGACCAGCGGCAAGAAATTGACAAAAGGTGAACACGGAAGAGCTCGAACCACTTCAGGATGATTTCTGAATCTTTCCTTCAGTAGACTGAGCAGGTAGTCGCGGGTTTCAAGACACTTGTGAACATAGTTCCGATGCCCTTCAACACCGATTCGTTGATAGTATTCCCAGGCCAGAACCGGAGCAATAACAGAGCGAGAACCTGAGACAGTGTATTCTCGATGGCCACGAATATAGGCCACATCTAGTCCGACCAACTCCTGAAGTCCCTTTCGGCACATGAAAATGCCGGCCGGATACGGAAGATGCCCCATTTTGTCGGCATCGACCGTAATCGAATTGACTTCAGGGACACTGAAACCAATTGGACAAACCCCTTCTTGGTCCATGAACGGAATAGTGAAACCGCCGAACGAGGCATCGACGTGGAAATAGAATTCCACTCCGTATTCTTGCCTCATTTTGGTGATCCATTGACCAATTCCACGAATGGGATCGATCGACCCCATAAGGCAAGTCCCGGCCGTAGCCACCACCATGAACTGACGATAACCTTCATTGAAAGCTGTAAGGAAGACTTGATGAAGATGTTCAAGATTCATCTCACCTGCCTCTGTAACTCCTACAAGATGCAGGTGTTCGGTATCCTCATCCTTTGAAAGGAGATGAGGGCGACCGCAGTGATGACATCTGTCCCACCGATCACGATTGGTGAGGCCGAGAATATTCGTTCCTTTGAAGAATATCGAATAGTGGGCGAGGGGCGTACAAAGAATCGCAATCCCTTTATGATTGGGATCAGATTGACCACGCAAAAACTGTCGACCGATATACAAACCTTGAAGATTTGCTTCGGTACCACCGCCACAGAAATATCCATCCACTTCTTCGGGAGTTCCACCGAGCATACCAGCGACCATCCAGATGGCGCGACGCTCCATATCCTGAGTTCCGTCGAAACCACCTTCTCCCATCTGCCCAGGGGTATGAAACCCGATGCCGTTGAGCTGTTTCCTCATGAGTTCGAGCACAACACCAAGAATTCCTGCGTCGAGGGGAGTTCCAGGATAGCACATCGGCGGCAGTTCCAACTCGTAAGGTGACGGAAGTCCAGTGATTGCCGTGATGTGATCAGGATTGTACGAGCCTTGTTCGGGCCAACGCCACTGACCTTTGTTGTTGTCTTTCGTTTCCATGGTAGTTCTCCAGATTTGGGTTGGACATTCTCACTGAAAAGAGCTGATTCGATGTTACAGCCATCAGATAAAAAGTCAAACAAAAAACCCGCTTTTCAGCAGGTTGCTGTTGAAAACAACAGCTAGGGGACGTGTTCCCAGATAATAGACAAGGTAATTTCGGGGGTAAAAGATGACTAATCTAGAACCCACAGTCTTCCGAAACAACCTTTCGGGAACAACGTCCTAGAAACGCGGAACCCCCATAAGTTCCATGGCCCTTTCGACCACTGGACTGATCTGAGCTCGAGCCCTCAATCCACCTTCATGAAGAATTTCTTCGACGTAGCCCTTGGGACGATTCTCGAGTTCAGCCCGACGCTCCCGAAACTCGGCAAGCATGTCGGAAACATGGTTCGAGACACACAGTTTACACTCGGCACATCCGATGCCGGCGTTCATGCAGCCATGCTGAGCCCAACTGATTTCAGCCGGAGTGGAAACGAGATGGTGGTAGGTAAAGATACCGCAAACCTCGGGGTTACCGGGATCAGATCGCCGCTTGCGCTGTGGATCAGTCACGGCCACACGGAATTTTTCACGGATCAGATTGGGTGGGTCGTTGAGATAGACAACCCCTCGGTCGTCACTCTTCGACATCTTGCCATCACCACGAAGTGAAGGCACGCGCACAGCTTCACCTTCGAGGAGTTCGGGAATCGGGAAAAGCTCACCGTACAGATGGTTGAATCGTCTGGCAAGTCGCCTGGCGAATTCAACGTGTGGATGTTGATCTTCTCCGACCGGCACCAGGTTGGCTAGAACACCGAGAATGTCGGCAGCCATGAGAACCGGGTAGGTGAGGAGTCCGGCGTTACCACCAAAACCGTCATCGTCGGTGTTTAGTTCATCATGAAGACCGGCGTCGATCTTCCTGAGCACATCCTTCTTCTCTTTGTAGTGTGGCATGCCGACCAACTGGCCGACAGGCGACAGGTTGGCCAACAGCCAGGATAGAACCGGAGTCTCAGGTACACTGCTTTGAGCGTAGATAATCGAACGGTTCGGATCAATGCCAGCGGCCAGGAAGTCGAGGACGATACCACGTTGATCTTCGATGAGACCTGTGGCATCAGGTCGAGTAGTCAGGGTATGCAGGTTGGCAACGAAGAAAAAACACTGATTTTTAGGATCTCGATCGAGTTCCGCGAGGTAGCGAATAGCACCGAGGTAGTTACCCAGGTGCAAACGACCGGTGGCCCTAAGGCCGGAAACCACGACGATTTTTTGGTCTTCCACGACAAAACCTCTTGGTATGGGTTAAGGAACGATTTCTGGCTAAACCATAAGAAAAAAACGCAAATTTGTCAAGGATACGTTTTTTAAAAAATATTAATCTAAACAGATGTTGAATTTTAAATTAAAAATGCTATAATTCATTTATCATTGATTATGTTTAAAAAGTTTGCCAATCTAAACAACGCTTGGTGGACTGCCTGATCCGGGCAGTGATTTTTGATTTTTCTTGATTAAAAACAACTGCCCGATGGGCAGTTTTTATTTTATGAAACACTTTTATTTTTTTGGTCGTTGCACAAATTTCTGGCGCCCGCAGATACAGAAAAATATTTATAATTAATTAAAAAAATATGACACAAGATAATCATGAGACTCAGGGATATTTTGGCTGTTACGGTGGTCAACATCTCCCCGAACAACTTAAAAAAGAAATGAATAAAATTGCCGATGAATATCAAAAGATAAAAGACGACCCATCCTTTCAACAAGAATATACCAGTCTTTTAAATCATTATGTCGGCCGACCTTCGCCATTATATCTAGCTTCAAACTTAACTAAAAAATTAGACGGAGCAAAAATTTATCTGAAGCGTGAGGATTTAAATCATACCGGAGCCCACAAAATCAACCACACCTTAGGCGAAGCTCTATTAGCCAAACGTTTGGGTAAAACCAAACTCTTGGCCGAAACCGGAGCTGGTCAGCATGGTGTGGCTCTGGCCACTGCCGCGACCATTGTTGGCTTAAAGTGTGAAATTCATATGGGAGCGATTGATGCTGCAAAACAAAAACCAAATATCGAACGAATGAAACTTCTTGGGGCTGAAATTAAAATCGTAGAAAACGGCGGCCGCTGTTTAAAAGACGCTGTCGACAGTGCTTTTGGGGAATTTATCAAAGATCCAGAACACACTTTTTTTGCCATCGGTTCGGTTGTTGGTCCTCATCCATATCCAACTATGGTAAAAAACTTTCAATCAATAGTCGGGAAAGAAGCTAGAAAACAAATTCTAGAGCAAGAAGGCTGTTTGCCTGATTACCTTATAGCTTGCGTCGGAGGTGGCAGTAACGCTATCGGTTTATTCAGCGAGTTTATGAAAGATGAAAAAGTTAAAATGATTGGCGTGGAACCGGCAGGACGTTCATTAAACCCCGGTGATCATGCTGCTACCCTGACATTAGGCCGTCCAGGAATAATTCATGGAATGTTTACTTATCTTCTGCAAGACGAAAAAGGTGAACCACTACCTGTTCATTCTATTGCTTCTGGTTTGGATTACCCTGGCGTCGGACCAGAACATTCTTACTTAAAAGATCTTGGACGGGTAACTTATAAAACTGCTACCGATACTGAAGCTGTCCAAGCTTTTCGTGAACTCGCAAAAGTCGAAGGTATTATTCCGGCTCTGGAAAGCAGTCACGCCTTAGCAGAAGCAATCAAACTGGCCCCGAAGTTAAGTAAAGACCAAATTATAATTGTTAATCTGTCTGGTCGGGGCGATAAAGACCTGGATTTTGTCAGTCAATTGAATAATCCATGAATCCTGATAGAATATTCTTATAATATGTCAAAATTTCTTACTGCCATACAACCTTCCGGCATTCTCCACCTCGGCAACTATATCGGCGCTATCGAACCAGCCGTCGAATCGCAACGTGAAAACCAACTGCGAATGTTTGTTGTTGATTATCACGCCATCACTGTTCCACAAAAGCCAGAAGAATTACGAAAAAATATTCTCATGGCTACAGCTATTTATTTAGCTTGTGGTATTGATCCGACCAAGACTTTGCTTTTCCAGCAATCACAAGTTCCACAACACACTGAGTTGGCTTGGATTTTGAATTGCACCGCACGAATGAGTGAAATTGAACGCATGACCCAATACAAAGATAAAGCCAAAGCTCGTGGTGAAAATGTTTCTGTTGGCCTTTTAGATTATCCGGTTTTAATGGCTGCCGATATTCTTCTTTATGATACCGAAGTGGTACCGGTTGGCGAAGACCAAAAACAACACGTCGAATTAGCTCGTGATTTAGCCATTCGTTTTAATCGTGATTTTGGTGAAACTTTTGTCGTACCCGAACCGCGTATCAAAGAAGTTGGTGGGCGTATCATGGGACTTGATGACCCAACAAAAAAAATGTCCAAATCAGCGGCAAGTGCAAAAAACTATATCTCACTGCTTGATGACGAGGAAACCATTCGTAAAAAAATTATGAGTGCGGCTACTGATTCTGAAGGTAAGGTAGCGTTTGATGAAAATCGTCCAGGGATTTCTAATTTAGTTACAATCTTTTCAATAATTAACAAGAAAGATGTTAAACAAATCGAACTTGATTACACCGGCAAAGGCTATGGTGATTTTAAAAAAGATTTGGCTGAAGCTTTGACACTTTTCTTAATGCCAATACAAGCCAAAATCAAAACTTATTTGGAACACGAAGATGATTTAATTAAAATCCTCGATATTGGCTCGGCTAAAGCTCGCGAGGAAGCTGAAAGAAAAATGGAATTAGTACGACAGAGGATTGGCTGTGCCCTCCATAGCTCATCTCAAACGTAGGAGGGAGTCAAACTATAGGTTGAGGCGCGAATTACGAATACGTCACGAATATACAAATTACAAATATACGAATCTTAAAGTTCGTATATTTGTATATTAGTAACAATTCGTAATTCGTATATTCGCCCAATATTCGTAATTCGCGCCTTCATCAAAACAATTACAAAAAAATAAAAAACATCTCCGAATCAGAATGATTCGGAGATTTTTGTAAAGGTTTTTAGAAGCTAAACTTGGACTCTATAAAGATTGAGAGTGGTCCCAACCGTGGCCCAACAGACGACAGTATGTTTATCGACAAATCGCAATCGACTCAGTCGACAACCTTTGGGAAGACGGAAGGTTTTATGGAGCTTTTGCGAAAGTTCCTGGCCGCCATTGGCACGTAGGATGGAAAAGACAATTCCTTTCTCATCAGCCCCTGCCACCAAACAATTGCCCTTTTCCTGAATCACAAGATCCCACGAAAAATCCAATGGAATTTCTGTAGGGTTTACTCGCTGATCACCAAAAAGACCAAAAAGATGTATTGTCTTACTTTTTCCTTCTTTTTTGATGGCGCGAAACAGTAACCATTCACCAAGACGAAAAGGCGAAACCGACTTATCAACAGACGCCCCAGATACAAAAATGTTTCGCGTTTCTGATGAACCGTCGGGGAGATCAAGATATTCGAACCAACCGTTCGCACCCCATTCTACCGGCCGATTTCCATCAGAAACTAATACTCCCTCTCCAGAGGCGCGTTTCCAATAAACTTTAGGCCCGGATTCGATTTTACTGACAATCCACCAATGCTTGGGTTTATTATTTCTGTCAAACCACAACTGACCTTCGGCAGCTAAGAAAGCGTTATTTCCACGATAGCCTTCTTCAAGATCGTAAATAGTAAATTCACCGTTTGGTTTGACCCAATGCAACTTGCCGGCGTTGTCGACAAAGCTGAAGACAGCGTAACCGCCATCTCTCAAAGGTACGAAATTGTCGACAAAACAATACCCAATCACCTGCCCAGTCCGCGAGTCGCCGACATAATATTGGGCTTGATGATCAGTATAAAGAACTTGCCAAACAACCTTGAAACTACGATCACCAAACCGACCGCTTGAGAAAATTTTTGGGACTCCGAATTCTTTTTTGAACCCGGTGAAAACAATTTCTCGTTGGTTTTCTTCTGGTGGAAATGTCTTGATCGTGGCAGTCTCACCTTCGACTTGTTGAAAAACCAACTGTCCCATACTCAAAAGTTGTCCGGCGACGAGTTCGCCTACTAAATCAATGCGGCTGCCACCGGCAATTTCTTCCCACGGAAAACCAAGAGCAAAAAGAGAAGTCAATCCCTCAAATTTAGTTGTGAAAAAGACCCGGCCATCAGACATTTGAACCACATCAATTACATCACGTCCGATGTCAAAGGAAGCGTAGCAACCTTCGGGCAGCGGTATTTGTTCACCGTTCCTTAAACGTTCAATGGTTTCGAGATGACTGTCGAGTTGGCCTTGAAGCGTAGCAATAGCTGTACTGGATCGTCGAGATTCGAGAGACATGATTAACCTCGTTGTACCAGGCAAAAAGTTGCTTTTGACACCAAAGGACCATCCTTCAGTCATCAGGCAGAGCTTAACCCCGGCCCGGCTACTTTAGCACAAAAAAATAACAGGTCAACCAAAATAAAATTCTAATTTTGACAAGAAAAAAATAATTTACTAAACTTAAAATATTATGAAAACTCGTTGTTCAGGAAAATTTCAGTCAGCTTATTATATCTTGTCCGGTACATTTGCCGAACGATGAGTTTTATTTGTCTGCAAAAAATAGAACCCGTGGTCCGGCAAAGGTGCCGGACTTTTGTTTTCTCACGGGAGCAAAAAAATGGAAATCATCGATCACGCGCAAATTATTTCTCGTCCAAATTGGGCCGAAGAGTTGTCTGGACTAACCAGAATTGCCTGGACTGGCCAAGATGGCCGTTGTTTCTTTCCATACCAGCCATTGACCACACCAGAATTTTGGCAAAAAGAAATCAGTCGACTGTGGCAATCAGACCAACTGCGTTCTTGGGTCATGATAGTAGATGAAAAGATTGTTGCCCACTCAGCATTAGTAAAGCAAGGTGAAAGACACTGGGAATCAGGGCGCTGGGTAGCTGAAAAAAATGCACCAAAAGGAGCCGTAACTATTCTATGTCAACAAGCACTAACAACAATTGGTGACGACCGGCTTCATGTTGAATGTACTCAGGCTCACACTCGCTCGCAAGCGATTTGTGACAGACTTGGTCTACGCTTTGCCGGTCTTGGTGCTCTAAACAACAATGGCGAAAATGGCGGAGATTGGTACATTATCTACTTCGATAATCTCAAACAACCGGATTTTAATCCAACCAATGGAGATATCGGTAATCCGCTCGGTGTAACAATACCGGGATCGGTCATCAGTAAGGAAAGATGGCAACAAATCGCTGCCAATCTAACTACTGAAAAAGTCGGTGATTTACCGCCTCGACGTTTCCATATCTTGCCGCGACTTTTGCCGATTATCACGGCAATGGTTCGAGAACATGTCAAATAACCGTGAGTCTTCAGTGACAGTTGTTACCAAAAAAACAACTGTCACTATTTTTTTTTAAAAAACAAAAAGACCGGCCAAAAGTGGACGGTCATGAAGACTGGAATCAACTAACAAACATGATGCCGATGATGTCGTTGACAGTGAGGTCTGGGGCCACTTCAGAAATCGTCGACTTCTAGCAGAGGCTGCGGCAGACCAAGTATATACCGCTGCAGATTGTCGATCTCGTCGAAGACCCAGAAAGCATCGATCACGCTACTGAAGCGATGAACTCCGACCTTGAGTTTGATGAGGGTTTCGAGCGTCTTGCCAGAAGCGATAGGGATGAGCTCGTCGAGGCAAGGCTGAACTCGGCCCTTGAAACGCTGCCTTACGGCATCAGTGAGTCCGTCGAGGCTTCCGTAGATCACCTCGCGACTTCTCCACTCATAATCAAGAGAACTGTGGCGATACAGATTCTCCGGATCAAGACCGGCTTCACGTGCCTTGGCCGCCAGAGCCGCCTCGACTTCTGGCAGCAGACCACTCAGTCGAAGAACGACGTAAAGTCCGCCGAAATTCGGAGTAACATCATCGTCGGTCAACGGATCGAGAACAGGGTGTCCATCAGGAATCAGCTCTTCTACCCAAGGGTAGAAGCCATGAAGGAAATCCTCCCCAAAAAGCGCCGCAGCCAAACCTCGAAATACATTTTTGTCCATGATTTCTCCTGTGGTTTAGGACCAAATAAAATAACATAAAAAATAGTTTTTGTCAATAATATAATTAGCAAATTAAAAAGCCGCCGATTGGCGACTATAAGAAAAAGATTGTTTGAAAACTACCTGCGAGCTGCCTTGGAAAGCAAATAAGCGACTCGCCGATCGAACGGTCGAGGATCTTCACTTGGTTTTTGACACTTTGATGTTCTGCCGCCATTGTGCATACCGGGAGGTAACCGCCGTCTGGCTGTCTTGGAAAAGTCCGAAAAACACTCGATATGGCAATAGACTGCTTCAGCCATATCTGTGTGCACAAAAAACAGCTCGACTACCTCTTGAAACAGATTATCTTTAGGTAACATGGCGCCACGAATGAACAGTTGGCGAAGTGATTCTTCAAGCTGTTTGAACAACTCGATAGAACAGAGAATTGGAAGTGCTCTGGTGATTTCAGCAATGAAGACTTGTGGGTCGTTGAATTTTTGTTGAATTCTTTCCAACAGCATTTCAGGGGTTAGAACTTTCGACATCAGAAGGCCTTTTGTTTGGCGGTTTGAATAAAGAATCGAAAACATTTCCAATTCTTTACTTCTTGCGAAGCGGTATCATAATGAATTAAAAAAACAAAAAAGTCAAAAATCAAAAAACACCACGAAAATTCATGATGTTTTTTAAGCGCAGAGTCATCTGTAAGCCGAATTTTGTCTACCCAGTCTTACGACCGAGGAGGCAATCATTTATCTAGACCAGATATTGCTACCTGATTCATTAGCGAGCTACCAATAAAGACTTGCTCTTGTACCAAAAAGGGTTTTCCACGGCGTCTTTCTCAAGACTGTCCCGCGTGAGCTCTTACTTCACCTCGCCGAAGCGAGATTATCCCGCGCAAAGGCGGGCTCACGATTTCAACCTTACCGGTTCTGACTAGCAGAACTTAGGCGGTATATTTTCTGTTGCACTTTCCCTAAGCTTTTGAACTTGAACAACAGAGATCTCTCAAGGTCGTTCAAATTCATTATACTCGGTCGCCGTTAGCGACTTTCTTTTTCAATAACCGTTGCCGGTTAAAGGGTATTCGGACTTTCCTCCCCCGCACCTTTCGTTATTATTTTATGATAATTACGAAGGGTGCGGGGGCGACTGCCCGATGATCTGCGCCGAAAAAAGATAACATAAAAATCTGTTATTGTCAACGAAGCTAAAAAAGATTAAAATACAGACACCTTATTAATATGAAAAAAAGCGAACTCTTCTTAACTTTTCTTTTGCTTCCATTAGACATCCTGGCAATTTTTGCCGGTGGGTTGGCCGCTTATGCCCTACGTTTTCATCCGGCCCTGGCTGGAATCAGACCGGTTATTTTCCAATTACCACTCGATCGGTACATAGCAATTTTAACCTTAGCAGTAATTTTATGGATTGTAGTTTTTGCTTTTGCTGGCCTCTACAACACAAGACCACGACCTTTAAAAAAAGAACTGGTTCGTTTGTTTATCGCTTCGGCGGCCAGCATGGCAGTGATTTTCTCAGTTCTGTTTTTTTCTCGAGCTTTTTTTGAATCACGTTTTATTGTTATGGCCGGCTGGGCTTTAGCTTTGGCTTTTACCGGTTTGGAACGCTTGACTGTTCGTTTATTGCAAAGGGCTTTATTAGTTTGGGACATCGGAACACACCGTGTAGCTGTTATTGGCAAAAACAAAACCGCCGATGCTTTAATTAAAGAATTTAAAACCAAAGGACGATTAGGTTTTAAAGTCGTGGCCCATTTTGCTGCATACAATTCTCAAACCGAAAAAGCTTTGGTTGACCTAGTAAAAAAAGATGTCATCGATGAAATTCTTTTGACTGATCCAAATGTGTCACGTGAGGACACTCTTGAACTTTTAGCTTTTACTGACGCTGAACATATTTCTTTTAAATACACCGCTGACTTGTTTGCCGCGGCCATTGGTCGAACCGATATTGGTACCTATGCCGGAATCCCGGTTGTGGAAATTCGCAAAACTCCGCTTGATGGCTGGGGGGCAATTTACAAAAGAACTTTTGATATTATTGTTTCTTTATTCCTAATAATCTTCACTCTACCAATACAGATCGTAGCTGCTATTGCTTTGTTCATCGAACAACCGGGCCGAATTCTTTTTTCCCGATTACCTGATGGAAAAAGAACTGTTCGGGTTGGACAACACGGAAAAAATTTTCACTATTTTAAATTCCGTTCAATGATTAAAGACGCTCATAAATACCGCTTTGATCCAGAATTTGTAAAAAAATATGGTAACGAACGCGAAGGCACACCACTATTTAAGTTAAAAGAGGATCCGCGTGTTACTAAAGTTGGACGTTTTATCAGGAAATTCAGTATCGACGAATTACCGGAATTTTATTTGGTGTTTCTTGGCCGTATGTCATTAATCGGTCCGCGTCCACATTTACCAGAAGAAGTGGCTGAATATAAGCCACATCAACGTCGTGTCTTAACCATAAAACCAGGTATTACTGGTCTAGCCCAAATCAGCGGACGAGCTGACCTTGATTTTGAAGACGAAGTACGGTTAGATACTTACTACATCGAACACTGGAGCCCTTGGCTCGACTTAACCATCTTGTTCAGAACACCATTTGTTGTTTTGTTTGGACATGAAGGTGGTTAGTCGCGAATTACGAATATTCTCGAATATACGAATTACTAATCAACGCAAATATACTAATATTCGTATATTTGCCAACATTCGTAATTAGTATATTCGTACCAATTCGTAATTCGCGTAAAATAAAAACCTATGAAATTGGCATTAATTCACGATCACCTAATCCAAGACGGAGGAGCGGAAAAGGTACTCCGGGTCATGCAAGACATTTGGCCCAAAGCACCCACTTACGCTCTCTTTTATAATAAAAAAACTTTTCCTGATTTTAAAGAAAAGGAAATTCGAACATCTTTTTTACAAAAATTACCTTTTGCTTTAAAAAAATATCAGTGGTACATCGGCCTTATGCCAGCCGCCACCGAAGGACATAATCTTTCTGATTTTGATGTCGTGGTTTCAAGTTCTAGCGCTTTCAGCAAAGGAGTAATTACCCGACCTGGAGCTAAACACATTTGTTATTGCCACACTCCAACTCGTTACCTTTGGAGTGATACCCATAGTTATGTAGCCGAATTACGGGCTCCAAAAATCTTGAAAGCTTTTCTGCCACCAATTCTTTCTCGACTGCGTTTATGGGATCAAACAGTAGCCCAACGTGTTGATCTTTTTGTCGCCAACTCTAAAACCGTTCAAGAAAGAATCAAAAAATATTACGGTCGTGATTCAATTGTTATTCATCCACCGGTGGAAACAGAAAAATTTTACATAAGCAATGAGCCAAAAAATTATTTTTTAGTTGGTGGACGTTTAGTACCTTACAAACGCTATGATTTAATCGTTGAAGCTTTTAATCGTATTGGTTTACCTTTAAAAATTTTTGGTACAGGACCAATTGAAGCTGATCTAAAAAAACAAGCCAAAAAAAATATTGAATTTTTAGGTCGGGTCTCTGACGAAGAACGAATTAAACTATACGCTAATTGTCGTGCCTTTTTACATCCACATGAGGAAGATTTTGGTATTACCGCAGTTGAAGCCATGGCCGCCGGTCGACCGGTTATTGCTCTTAAAAAAGGTGGGGCAACCGAAACTGTGGTCGAAGGTGTAACCGGTGAATTTTTTGAAGAACAAATTTGGGAAGAATTAGCCGATCACATTCTTCGTTTTGATGAAAAAAAATACAATCCCGAAACCATAAAGGCTCACGCAGAAAATTTTAGTGTTGAAAGATTTAAACAACAAATGAAACATTTGGTAGAGAGGGTGACCGGTCAAATTTCGTAGTTTTGTCATATCTTTCGAAGTCTAAAAAACCAACCTAATTTCGTAGTTTCGCTGTGTCCTCCGTAGCCCAGCGAAGGAGGATTGTTTTTCGTAGTTTCGTAACAATATGAAAATAGTCATCGACATCCGTCATTTAACCAAATCAGAACCAAGCGGGGTCGGACAATACACCCTAGAGCTACTTAAAGCTCTTTTTGTTTTAGATAAAGAAAACGAATATATTCTTTTTTCCAGTGGTTCAAATCGGGCCAAAGCTAATTTACCAACCTTTGATTTTCCTAATGTAAAATTCCTTCACCTTAATATTCCAAACCGTCTTCTTAATGCTTTGCTTTTAACTACTGGCCGACCAAAATTTGATGAATTGATTGCTAAAAAAATTGGCAGTCATGAAAAGTTGCTTTTCTTTTTTCCAAATCTCAACATTATTTCCTTAACACCAGGCACACCATATATTTTAACCTTGCACGATCTCTCATTTGAAATATTTCCGAAATTTTACACACAAAAAGATCGATTGTGGCATCGTTTTGCTCGTCCACGAGCCTTAGCACAAAATGCCCAAGGAATAATTGTTCCATCAAAATCAGCCGCTCATGATGTGAATCTAATTTTTGGGGTATCTAAAGAAAAAATTTCTGTTATTCCGCATGGCCTATCACCTTGTTTTACATCAAAAACAGAACCACAAGATTTTGGTATTAAATCTCGCTATCATCTTCCCAAAAAATTTGCTTTTTTTATCGGTACGCTTGAACCTAGAAAAAATATTTCCTTAATGATTGATGCGATGGAAGCTTATCGCCAAAAAACCAATAACGATTTTCATTTAGTTCTAGCTGGTAAACCAACCCAATACAGCCAACGGTTGGCAAAAAAACCATTTGTTCACGAACTGGGTTATATTCGTTCTAAAGACTTACCAGCTCTTTATCGTTTGGCTACAGTCACATTATTCCCCTCAATTTATGAAGGCTTTGGATTACCAATTATTGAATCAATGGCCTGCGGCACGCCGGTTATTACCAGCAAAACTTCATCAATGCCAGAAATTGGCAGTCGAGCCGCACTTTTTGTTGACCCACACAAACCAGAAGATCTAACCAGTGCTCTGTGTGAATTATTAAGCTCATCAGAATTACAAAAAGAAAAAATTATTCAAGGCTTGGAAAGAACAAAAGAATTTTCTTGGGAAAAAGCCGCACAAGAAACATTGCAAGTATTGACTAATCTTTCAAAAAAATATTAACTAGCAACATCTCAACACAACCTACTCAAGGAGCTATTACCATGGCCCGAACCAAATTCGACAACATCTTTCACGCTGCCTGGACTCGCTGTGTCCGTGAACAAGGGTATGATAAAGGCCCTTGGAGCAACTGTCTGTGTCAGCTTGAAAACGCAACAAGAGCACAATCCGACAAAGGCTTCAACTGGGATAGTGATCTTGCCAAAGGCCTCGAAAAAGTCGAGGAATTCGTTTTCAGAGTCGCTAGCTCTGGATACTCCTCGGTCGACTGGGGTAATGTTCAGCAACAACTGGCCCAAGTCCTAGCTGGCCAGACGTCTATGATTGTCAATGAGGCTTCCGGCGCACAGGTTAACGACTTGTAAATCACAAGTCTGTTCACTACAACACTTCCGTTCGTTTGACCGTTGAAAAACGGTCTTTTTTTTAAAAAAACCTCACTATCATTGACAAAAAACTTTTTTTAAGCTATTTTAGTCAGTTGTAAAAATTCTTTTTTGCCAGATAGCCGTTTTTTGAAGAAACTAAAATTCGTCAAAAATCGGCTGAAAAGCAAAACCACCAACCACTGGGGGAACCCATGGAAAAACCAAGACTGAGAATTTTCAGAATCCTGACAGGACATCACAACAGGGCGGCCTTCCTTTCGTTTGTCGCTCACGTCGACTACGACGGCGGTGATCTGACAAATACCGAGGCGGAAGCCATTGTCACTGCCGTCATCCATGCACACGAAACAGAGCGCCTCGATCTGGCGATAACTGTCCGTTCAGCTTTCAACAGCCGACCAAAACTGGCCCAAGCTGTCGTAGGCGAATTCGGCAAACGTCTCCTTCAAGGAGATCTTACGGAAGTCGTAGACGACAAGCCGGTGTGGAAGGACTGGTACGGAGAAGCCTTCGAAATCGTCTGCGTCAACCGACCACGACCCAAGCCGGAGACCAAGGAGATCCCTGCGGCCGAACCGACCCCGGCCCCGAAGCCCGATACCGAACAGGTTCGTTCCGAGGTCGACCCTCAAGCCGATCCTGAGACCTCGGTCGCGGTACCACCCGCTCCCTAGCGCAACAACGCACTGCGTCATGACCCACTTACCACTTGGTAAAGGGGTCTTTTTTTATTTTTTATTGTCTGAACTGGCCGTGCCCACCATAGCTCGCCACGAGCGACGGTGGGGATTTTTAGGATTTTCTGGATTAACAGGATTTTGGATTGGATTTGCGACAATACGGACCGATCGATAAATTGTTGGCGACTGCCCACCTTCGCTCGGTAGGCTACGGTGGGCAAGCCAGTCGCCCCTACAAGTCAACCAATTTCAATCCCTTTCAAACACTTATTCCCCTTCACACCCCTCAATCCTTTTCACCCCTCCAAATGTTGATAACTTCCCTGACTTTACAATAAAAAACTGGTACAATATGTGTACATGCGAATAGGCATTGACGCACGAATGTATGGGCCAAAGGTGGGGGGCGGTGGTCTTGGGCGCTATGTTGAACAACTGGTGACCAAATTACAGGAAACTGACCAAGAAAACCGCTATATTTTGTTTCTAAAAAAAGAAAATTTTGAGGCTTGTAAAATCATTAATCCCAACTTTGAAAAACGTCTGGCGGATTTTCATTGGTATACCGTAGCCGAACAATTCTTTTTTCCAAGAATTATTGATCGCGAAAAACTGGATTTAGTTCATTTTCCACATTGGAATGTTCCACTGATGATGAAAACACCGTTTGTCGTAACAATTCACGATTTGATTCTTTTAGACGATCCGTCATCAGCTAAGGCTACAACTTTAGGACCACTCTTATACACCATAAAAAGATTTGGTTATCGCACTTCTCTCATTAATGCAGTTTTAATGGGCAAAAAAATTATCGCTGTTTCCGAAGCCACCAAACTCTCGATCTTAAAACACTTTCCTAGGGTTAAAGCGGAAAAAGTTCAAGTGGTTTATGAAGGCGTTACTGCTCTCAACTCTAATCAACCTCATCAGGGGCAAGAAAAAAAAAATCTTTTATACGTCGGAAATTCTTATCCGCATAAAAATCTAAAAACTTTAATCGACGCATTCAAAATTTTATCTGTCAAAAAACCTGAGGCCAAACTTATCTTAGTTGGTCATAAAGATCTATTCTCTGAAGCAATTGAAAAATACGTGCTTGCGAAAAAAATAGAAAAAATAGAATTTTTTCGAGACGTGGACGATACTAAATTGGCTGAATTGTACGCCAGTGCCAAAATCTATGTTTTTCCTTCACGACTAGAAGGCTTTGGCTTACCAGCTTTAGAGGCAATGAGTATGGAAATACCGGTTATCTCTGCCAAAGCCGGTTCTTTACCAGAGATTCTTGGTGAAGCAGCTGCGTACTTTGATCCAAATAACACCACGGAATTAGCCGAATTAATGGAAAAACTCTGGCACGATGAAAATCAACAAAAAAAACTGATTGCAAAAGGATTGGAACAAATAAAAAAATATTCTTGGGTAAAAATGGCTAAGGAAATAAAAAACATTTACCAAAAGATTTAAAAAACACTCCTGCTTGTCGGAGTTATGGAGGCTAAACGTAAAACAAAAAATAATAAGAAAAAAATCACGGCTAAAAAACCGGTGGTTTTACGTTATCGTGCACCAAAAATCGTAAAAACTTTTGATGAAGGCGTACCGGTTAATCTTTTAAATTTCTCTGGACTTAAATTAAACAAACCAACAATAAAATTAACCGAACAAAACAACCTGTCACCTTTTATTGTTTCATTTATTGAGGAAAAACCGAAGACAGTTGAAGAATCGCCTTTAGTTCAATTAAACTTTGCTGTACCTGAATACGAATTTAAAAAACACCAGACTTCTATTGAAGAATCCTTGTCACACGACGATTTGGCTGAACAGTTTTTAGAAGAAGAACGAACACCACTACGTTCAAAACAAACCTGGCTAAAGACTACTAAGTCCTGGCCATCACTGGCAACAATCCGCCAAGCCTTAAAAAACTTTACAAGCCGAGAAGAAATCATCGAACCAATTGCCGAACAAATAAATTTAAGTGACTTTGGTTCGGTTTATTCAACTCTTGATGTCAACACTAGCCAAAATAAAGTAATTGAAAATGAATTCGTAAACAAATTTGATTTACCTGAAATGGAAGAAGGCGAAAAAGATGAATCTGATATTTTAACTTGGGATGATGTAGTTCGCTCAACTGCAACTGATGAATCTTTAGAAGATGAAAAGGTTGTGGATGAAGAATTAGAAATTATAGATGAAAAACCGATTGGTTGGAACGAATGGTGGAGCACAGTTAAAATACCGGTCCACTTCGGTTCATTCGAAATGTCGGCCGGCTGGCATCGCGCCCTTATTGCCTTTGTTTTGTTATCTTTTATTTTTGTTCTACCACTTCATGCCATGGAAACAATCAACGATCTTCGTGGTATAAAAAATAACCTGTCTTCAACCAGCATGTTAGCTGTAAACAAGTTAAACGAAGCTGTTTCTCTTATTGCCGCTGATTCAGCCTCGGCTGCTACTTCCTTTGAAGCGGCCAAAAAAGATTTTAGCGCAGCAAAATCAAGTATTGACGGACTAAGTACTGCAGCCGAATTTTTACTTTCTATTTTGCCATCAACTCGCAATGTCTATACTTCTGGTGTTAATTTGATTTCTGCCGGCGAAGAAATTTCCGCGGCTGGGGAAAAAATAAGCCAAGGTTTGGCCGCTATGCAAGCTGATGGTTTAGATACTACTGGCAAATTAGCTATTTTAACCAAAACTTTTGAATCAGCTATTCCGTCTCTTGAAGAAGCTGAAAAAAATCTTAAAAAAGTCGATCCATCAGTTCTCCCAGCTGAATATCAAACTCGTTTTACAGAACTTCAAACACTTCTTCCAGCTTTCTTGGCCTCAGCAAAAAACATTACGGAATTTTCCGATGTTTTAGCCACACTACTCGGAGCCGATGGAAAAAAGCGTTATCTTCTTTTGTTTCAAAACAATACCGAAATCAGACCAACCGGTGGCTTTATTGGCAGTTTTGCCATTCTTGATGTTTCGCATGGAAAAATCACCAATTTAGAAGTACCTGAAGGTGGAAGCTATGATTTACAAGGTTCGTTAAAAGAAAATGTCGTAGCTCCTTTGCCGTTACAATTAATTTCCGCTCGCTGGGAATTTCAGGACAGCAACTGGTTCCCCGATTTTCCGACCTCGGCTCGTCAAACTTTGGAATTTTATAATAACGCTGGCTGGCCAACAGTTGATGGCGTAGTAGCCGTAAACGCAACTTTTGTTTCCTCGCTTTTGTCGCTTCTTGGGCCAGTGGAAATGAATCAGTACGATCGCACCATTGATTCAGAAAACTTTTTATTTGAAACACAAAAAATGGTGGAAAAAGATTACGTCAATTACTCTGGCAAAAACAGCGAACGCAAAGAAGCGGCGCCAAAAGCCTTTATTGGCGACTTAGCCGAAGTTTTACTTGGTCGAATCGAAAAACTTGACACCAATTTTTTATTGCAGTCTCTCGACATAATCCAAAACGGTTTGATTCAAAAAGACATACAACTTTATTTCCCTAATGAAGAAATCCAGAAAGTCGCTCAAAAATTCGATTGGACGGGTGAAATAAAACAAACTGATAGCGATTATCTAATGATATCCGACTCCAATTTGGGTGGTGGCAAAACCGATCTGGTCATAAATGAAAAAGTTGATCTCAAAGTCTCAGTACAACCTGATGGTCGAATTATAAATACTCTGACTATTAACCGAATACACAACGGTTTAAATGGGGCCATGTTTACTGGCGTAAACAATGTCAATTTCATGCGGGTTTATGTACCGAAAGGTAGCCACCTAATCTCGGCAGATGGTTTTTCCATTCCGGATATTTCATTGTTTGAAAAACCAGGCAATGACTGGGCCTCTGATGCCGATGTTTTATTTACCGAGGAAAACACTGAAATCGATCCCGCCAGCGGTACAATGATCAGTGAAGAATTTGGCAAAACAGTTTTTGGCAACTGGACTCAAACCAAACCAGGTGAAACTTCGACCATAACTTTTGTCTATGAATTACCCTTCACTCTTTCTGAACCAACCGGCTTAGTTCAAATGGTAAAAGATAAAGTTGGTTTAGATAACGGTATTACTTATTCCCTTCTAACCCAAAAACAATCTGGCTTTCTTAATCGTCAAACTGTTGTCACTATCGATGCCCCTAATTTAAAAACGGTTTGGTCATCAGAAGAAACCAATCAAAAAACTTTTAATAACGAAACCGATTCTTTTTTAAGCTTTGTTTTTGAATAATATGTCTGTTTCCTTTCGTCGTAAAAGATCTTATAGTAGTGTTTCTAAAAGTCTGGAAAAAAGCCTGAAAGATATCTACAGCCATGATGACGAATTAAATCTGACCAAGATCGAACGTCACAAACGGTCTCGTCTGACCGCTTTTTTAATTCGTTTGGTTGGTATTCTTTTTTTGTTAGCTTTAATTTCCTGGGGTGGTTTTTTATGGTGGCAAAAAGATTCCACAACATCCGGTCAGCCACTTAAAGTAGAAATAGAAACTTCGGAAACAATAACCTCTGGGTCAAACTCGTGTTTTAAAGTTCGTTATGAAAATACTGGTCGTGTACCAATTGCCTCTTTGTCAATTTCAATCAATCTACCAGAAACTTTTACTTTAAAAGAAGCTAGACCGGAAGCCACGGCTGAAAACTACAACTGGACCATGTCACCACTCGGAGCTGGATCAGATGGCTCAATCGATCTTTGTGGCATTTTCCGTTCAACAACACCGGGGTCAGAAAAAATTCAAGCTGTCTTTACCTATCGACCGGCTAATTTCAGTTCTGATTTTCAAGATATTGCTGGTACTACAGTTACTATTGAAAAATCAGTTTTAACTCTTGAGACTGCTGGCCCAACAGAAACCGTAGTCGGTGATCAAACTATTTACACAACCAAACTTAAAAATACTAATACCGAGGCAGTAGAAAATATTCGCCTTCGGGCCATTCTACCTGAATCATTTACAATTACTTCCGCTGATCCGGTTGTTTCAGAAGTCGGTTCGGCTTATTGGGATATTACCTCTTTGCAACCGGGCGAGGAAAAAACTATTTCCTTCACTGGTTCATTCACCAGTTCTGCTTCTGGCACACTACCCGTAAACATGGAAGTCGGTTTCTTGAATGCTGAAAAAGATTTTATTAAACAAACCGAAAGCAAGGTTGAAACAAAAGTTATGGGTGGTGATCTGGCTTTCAATCTTATTGTTAATGGTTCGGAGAAAGATCAAACTGTTGATTTAGGCAAACGACTCCGTTTATCACTAGCCTTCACTAATCGAGGTAGCGAAACAATGGAAGATGTGTCTTTTTCTTTATCAATCGAAGCTGGAGGAAAAACTCTACCTATTGATTTTCAAAACTCCGATCTTGCCGGAGGAACCAAAACCAGTAATACGATTACTTGGAGCAAAACCAATATTCCAACTCTCGCCATACTTACCCCAAATGCCACAGGAACCATTGATCCAACACTAGTCATTAATAATTCTGTCGACTTAGCCAATACTGACTCTATCATTATCTTGGTTAAAGCTGCGGTTGGAAAGGTTAACGGCACAGTTACAACCAGGACAGTTTCTTCCACTCCAATAACAGTAAAACTAAATTCTGATGCTGAACTGTTAACTGAAGCGCGCTACTTTGATAATGATGGCGCACCACTTGGCTCTGGCCCACTGCCACCAAGTGTTGGGGAAATTACAACTTATAGAATTTTTTGGACGATTAAAAACAGTTTGCATGATTTAAAAAATCTTTCCACAACCATGAACTTGCCGGCTAATGTGGCTTGGACAAACAACATACAAGCTGACAATGGCTCAATAACTTTTAGCGAAACAACCAGGCAAGTAACTTGGACTATTGATTCGACTAGTAAAAATTCTAAAACAATTTCTGTCTGGTTTGATGTCGCGATTACACCTTCAATCGATAATGTTGGCTCGTTCATCACTCTAACAAACCCGGCCGCTTTCGAAGCCACCGATGCTTCCACCAATGATACAGTTCATGACTCATCCGATGCTCTAACTACTGCCCTGCCGAATGACCAATTGGCAGAAGGTAAAGGTGTGGTGGAATAAAAATCTAAACTAAAGTTTTAGATCAAAATCGAAACAAAAAAACGCCCAGATAATTTCTATGGCGTTTTTTTAAAATTTAATCACTTGTTCCAATCCAGTCTTTTAAAAGAGCTCTCCCTTTGTCAGTTATAACACACCGTTTATCGCCTTCGATTACGTTTATTTTTACATATCCTTGGTCAATCATTTTATCAAGTTTCCCTATTAGTCGTTTACCAACTGGACTTTCAAGTGAAAATCCAGAGTATCGAAAATTTTCAAGAGCAGATTGTTCATTTCCTAATGAAAACTTTAAAACATCATAATCATCGGCACTAAATCCTTCTGTAAAAAAATCTCTTTGAGGTCTTTGTTCTCCCATAAAATAAAGATTAAAAAATAATATCTTATTTTCCAGTTTACCGCCCCCCCAATTTTTACAAGTTTTCTTAAGAAACAAAAACCGTCCGGAAATTGCCGAACGGTTTTTTAATTTTTAAATTCATCAACTTATTTTAAATTTTCCATTACATAATCAAACTCTTTTTGGATTCCTGTAACACCATCATCAATCTCAAAGACACTTTCAATAATTATCGGCACGTCTATTTTTTTACAATATTTAATTATTTCGGTTTGTTGAGTCTTATAAAGCGGGTCGTGAAAAACTTTGTAACCACTCAAATGAATTTCTTTTATTTTTTCCTTAAGGCAAGGAATAAAATCTTCTGCCAAAGTCATGGTTTTATCATTGGCATTACAATGTCCTAAATCCAAGACTAAATTCCAATTATCGTATTGGTTAAAAAACTCAATCAGATCATCAGTGTTTTTAAAATTTATCTGACGATCGTCCATGTTTTCAATTGCCCAGTTAACTTTGAAGTTATTAAACACTCTCCAATCGTCAACCAAACCGGGATGTACAACAACAAGTTTGGCTTTAATTTCGTGATAAAAATTTTCTATTTTCTCTAACAGCTCTCTGGTTGTTTGATCATCCTTGTACCTAACATCGACCGGAGCATGAATTGATTTATAATCAAAGTTTTGAACGCTTGAAAGAATATTAATTAGGAGGGGAAATTCTTTTGCGTGGTGATAATTAACTTCAATAGCATTACATCCGCAATTTAAAAGTCGCTGCACGTTCTCTGCGGTATAAACATCACCCATCTTAAATAACACACCGTGACTAAAACCAATTTGTCTCATAATATAATTTATCTGGTGCGCCCAAGACGATTCGAACGTCTGACCTCTTCCTTCGGAGGGAAGCGCTCTATCCAGCTGAGCTATGGGCGCATAAAAGTGCGTTCAACAATATACAAACAAAAGATTGGCACGTCAAAAAAGCTTTCTTGACTTTTTAAGCCTTTTTTTATAGGCTCATACATCACGTATTTTATACGTGTTAAAGCTATTTAACAAATAAAAAAGAAAAGGAATCGCCATGACCCCCTTAGACCTACTTCAGTGGTACAACCTTGTCTACGCCATCCCAGTCGCTTTTGGAATTCTAGCCATTGCCGGCTCGGCTCTCGGATTTGGTGACCACGAAGGTGGTCACGACCATGATTTCGGTGACGGCCATGACGGCCACCTCGAACACGACCATGACGCCGGTCATGAACATGACAATGGTCATGAACAAGGCAGTGGGACCAAAATCCTTTCTGCCATCGGTGTTGGCCGTGTACCGCTTTCCATTCTGCTCGCTATGATCACCATGATCTTCGGCGGTACTGGACTCATTGTCAACATCGTTCTTGATTCTTTGGGCCTGTCGGCGGGTATCATGTTCATCTTCACTTGCCCAGTGGCCCTGATCATTTCACTTGTTTTGTCTGGTCTTATGGCCAGATTGGTCGGACGCTTCATGCCAACGACCGAAACATACGTAGTGAAAAAGAAACAACTGCAGGGTTCAGTCGGAACACTGATCACAAGTGTCGATAGCCGCTTCGGACTACTTCAAGTAAGAGACCGATTCGGTCATCTTCACCAGGTTTCCTGCCGTACAATCTCTGATGGTGCAGAGCTAGCCAAGGGGGTGCAAGTTCTCTTGGCTGAGTACAATGAGAAAGAAGGTATCTACTATGTCTCGGAATTTCGGGACTAGTAGCCATGAGAGCAACAACCAGCAAGAAAAGGACAAGGTTAAAGTCATGAAATCGTTCGGACTTCTTTTCGTCTTCGGTCTATTCCTCATCCTCGGCCCATTCGCCGCCAGTGCCTTTGGCATGCAGATAGGCGGACTGGCCAGTGCCATCATGATTATCTTCGGCATCGGCCTGGTCATCGTGACGGGTATCCTTTCCATCGTCTTCAACCTATACAAACGCCCCCTGGCCAGCGAAGCCTTCGTGCGCACAGGTATGGGTGGCGAAAAGGTCATCAGCGGCGGTGGCGCCTTGGTCTTCCCGGTCGTTCACCAGATGGTCCGAGTTCCACTCTCCACCCACCGTCTGCAGGTACACCGTGAAGGTGTTGACGCTCTGATCACCAAAGACAAGTTGCGTGCCGACGTCCTGGCCGAGTTCTTCATCAGGATTCTGAACGAGGATGACGCCATCAAGAGCGCGGCTCGTTCGCTTGGCTCTTGCCTCGATGATCCTGACGAGATCGCCAAACAGATGGAAGACAAACTGGTCAGTGCGCTCCGTACTGTGGCCGCCGGCCAGACTCTTGAGGAACTGAACTCCGAACGCGACACGTTCGTGAAGCAGGTATCCGAAGCGGTCAAAGCCGATTTGGAACACAACGGTTTCACCCTCGAGGTGGTCACCATCTCCCGGCTGGACCAAACTGATCCTCGTACTCTGCGCGACAACAACATCTTCGACGCCCAGGGTCTACGAACCATCGCCCTAATCACCCAGACCCAACTCACTGAACGCAACCGTCTGGAACGAGAAGGCGAGCAGGCCCGTACTGCACAAAACGTCGAGACCAAAAAGAGAATCCTGGCCCTCGAGCAAGACAAGGCTCAAGCTGAAGCCGAACAGGCCAAGGCTATCGCCATCGTCACTGCCGAAACAGGACGTGAAGCCACCGAAAAGAAAATCGGGGCCGAAAAGGCCATACGTCTGGCCCAGATCGACCAGGACAGAGCCCTCAAAGTGGCTGAAGTCGAACGTGAACAAGCGACTACCATTGCCGAACGTGACCGTGAGGCTGCCGTCGCTGGCGCTGAAGCCAAACGGGCCGTGGCCCAGGCCACCCAGTCTGAAGCCGAAGCCAAGGCCGAGGCTGCTCGCCAGAATATTCAAACCGTAACAGTCACATCCGAGGCTGAACGAGAAAAGAAGCGCCGAGTCATCGAAGCCGAAGCCGCGGCTGAGACCACCTACGTCGCCAGAGCCAAAGAGGCTGATGCCAACGCCTACGGTGTCCAAAAGTCGGCTGAAGGCAAAAAGCTGGCTGCTGATGCCGAAGCCGAAGCCACCACGAAAAAAGCCGAAGCCGAAGCCGTGGCTGCCGAAGCCCGAGCCAGAGGCACCAAGGCCGAACAGATGGTTCCGATCGAAGTCAAACGCGCCGAAGTCGAAGTCGACCAGAAGCGCGTCAACGAAGTCTTGGTACCCGAACTCCAGGCCAGAAAAGAGCACGGTGATGCCGCACAGAAATTCGAGCTTCAGAAACTCGAAATCGAGGCCGAAAAGTCCGTGAGGATCGCCACAGCCAACGCCATCGCCACGATCTCCTCCAAGGTCACCGCCACTGTCGTCGGCACACCCGAACAGGTCTCGGACATGGTCATGGGATATGTGAGAGGTATGTCTGCCGGACGTACTGCCTCCGGCTTCACTGACGGTCTCGATCCCAAGGTCATGGCTGCTGCCCGTGAAGTTCTCGGACCAGTTGCCGGTCTTCTCGAAACAACAATCCAGAAACTCGGAACCGAAAAAACTTCGGTCCCGACACCACCTACCGCCTAGTATCACAACTAGCTGATAGAACCACGTAAAGCAAAACCCCACCAATCGGTTACTCCGAAAGGTGGGGCTATTTTTTTATAAAAATTATTTTTTCTTCATTTCCAATCTCTTCTCATCTTGAATCTCCCTATATGACAACCCCAAGAAAACCACCAACAAAACCAAAGTGTTTAAAGGTGCTACCCAAAATGGAAACTCTTGTCCAAAACTCTCGGCCACCATTAATGCCCCCAACATACCAATGGAATACATGGCTCCATTTTTCAAATAAGCAAACTTAGAAATAACGTTCATACCTCTGACTGTAACTTCACGAACAACTAATGCACCAATACCGTTACCTATCAAAATGAGTGGCACAGACATGGTAAAAGCAAAGGCACCAATAACACCATCAATAGAGAATGAGGCATCAAGAACCTCGAGATACAAAAGTTTGCTCCAAGCACTCATATTACCTTTTTTCTCTAACTTCTTTTCGGTCTCTTCAGCATTCCTTCGAAAACCATCGGTCATAAAAAAAGCAGTAGCACCAATAGAAGCCGCCAAAGCCAGAATAGGATTTCGCATGATGGAAAAATAAATTACCGCCGTGATAAACAAAGAGGAGATAGCGTAAAACCAAATACCTTGACGATGAATAAATCCCTCGACTAAAAAGGCATACTTTTTTTCTTCCAAAAACAACCAAGCTAAGAAAACAAAAAACAAGTAAACACCACCACCAAGAAGAAGCAAAGGTTTGGAATGCTCCAAAGCTTTTTCCATAAGTGCCGGATCGGAAAAAACCAATTTAAAAACCTCATCAATCGGCAAACCAGCATTAGCCAACCAAACAATCACAAAAGGCAAGACGCCCCTCATGACAAAAACTGCTAAAAGCAAACCCCAAACAAGAAAAAACTTTCTAAATTTTTCCGGCACGGTTTTTAATACATTAGCGTTAACAATGGCATTATCAACTGAACTGATGACCTCAAAAAGAATGAGACCAAAAATAATAATAAATGCTTGGATCATAGGTTATTTTATTTTTCTTTTTATGAATCTAAATATTTTATAAAATTGGTAACCAAGAGGTTTCAAAACATAATCAAAAGTCCCCGGATATTTTACCACATCGCCGCCAAAACCTCTCTTAAATCTAGTTATACCGGCCCAGGGATCTTTTGGATCATCGCTCGAGGCGATACCCCACCAGTCATAAAAGCTTAAACATTTTTCTTTAGCATCCTTCATCAACTCCCAATGCAATAAAAATGGGGCCATCAAATTTCGATCCTGGCTAGAAGAAGCGCCGTGTAGATACGTCCGGGTCTCATGAAAATCGACCATGATATTTGCCGCAATCGGTTTACCATCAAAAAAAGCTGCCGCCAAAAAAACCTTAAGTTTTTCACCATGAAGATTTAGCAAATTTAGATAATGGTTCTTGGAATGAAGACGAAAACCATCACGGTGAGCTGTTTCTTCAAACAACGGCCAAACCAAATCTAATTCGTTGGCTTTTAAAAATTTTATCTCTAAATTTTTGCGTTGTGCCAAACCAATATTGTATCTGGTTTTTGGATGCATGGCTGCTAAAAGCTCTTTAACATCAGACTGAAGCGAAGTAATAAATGTAGTAGTCGGTGAAAGAGAGATGGTTTTTTTAACTCGCGGTGATTCGATTTTTTCCGACGGCTCAAAACGAATAAACAAAGATTCTTTATCGGCCAAAGTATCAAGAATTTTTAAAATGTTTTTTTCATTAGCCGCCACAGGTCCGCAAATTCCAGAAATATATGATTGTCTGAAAGGCAAAAAAATTCGACCCACACTGGCCAAACCAATAAGTTCACCATTCTCAACAAACTCATAACGCTGTCCTTCAGCCATTTCGCTCCACTCCCAGGCATACAAAAAAGCCCCGGACTGTGGTCCGTATTTGGAAACAAAATCGTTCCATCTTTGTTTATCTGTGGCTTCTTGTTTTTGCATATTATAGCAATTACTGTAGAGCGTAGAAATCGTAGAAGCCGTAGAATTAATTCGTCCGTAGAAGACATGCGGCCAACTTCTACCTTACATCTTCCACAATCTACGTTTTCTACGTTCTACGTTTTCTACAAATCTACCTAGACAATATCTTAAGTGCCGCCCTAAGAAGATCTTCAGTCGTATCTCCCTCTAAACCAGATAAAACATCTTCAGCTTGTCGACGCGAATAACCCAAACCAACCAAGCCTTCAACAGCATCAGCATCGAGACCAACTGGTCTACCGGTATCCTCAACCAAAGCACCTTTGAGTTCAAGAATGATCTTTTGAGCGGTTTTTTTACCAACTCCGGGGATATCGGTCAAAAAAGCAATATCACCTTTCATGATTTTTTCTTTAACTTTATCGACTGAATTGGCGAAAACTATTTTTTGACCCACCTTTGGCCCTACTCCGGAGACGTTTGTTAATTTCCAAAACAATTGTAATGCCTCCATTGATAAAAATCCGAATAATTCATGTTGATCTTCTCTTTGAACTTCGTGAATATAAACAAGGACTTCACCTGAAAGTTCGTGTGCACGATCCTCTGGCAAATTAACCTTATAACCAACCCCGGAGACCTCGACGATAATAAAACCGATTCCATGATATTCAATTTTGCCGCGCAATGTCGTGATCATAAATTATTTTTATAAACTTCTAAATTTCAGCATTCTTTTCAATATTTCCGTCTCTACCTCAACTGCTACTTTAGGCATTGTACCCTCACCTTTGACAAATGTATGAATGGCCGCCAACAGCTTACCAAATTCTGGCCCAGGTTTCACCCCCAAAAGTTTCATAAGGTCTTTTCCGTCCAAACCAGCTTCTCGCCACTTGGCTTGTTCGCTTTTTTTGTTTCTTTCTGCCCGACGACCAAGTCTGGCAACACTCCTTTCTGGCGCGTGCTGCCGTTCAGCTGAAAGAAAATTAAAAAATACTTTAGATAATAATTCCACATCAATAACTGTCGACAATAAAACAGCTGACAAAAGTAGATCCAAAAAATCATCAGCATCCCGACCATATTTTTGGCAATACTTTTCTAAATACTCATAAGTAGCTTTAGCTGGAGCCTGTGAAAAATCTTCCACTACTTTTTCGTGCAAAATAATTAAATGAAAAACATCTTCAATATCATCAGATGTGAGTCTAAATTTATCTGCCAACTTTGATAAAACTTCTCGATATTCTTTTTTGACTATTTGATGAGCATAAGATCGATTTGTTTCCAGTTTTCCTAATTCATGAGCCAAAATAAAAACCTCAAGTGAAGCGACTTTTTCTTTCATGGTTTCTTCGGCTTCGTCAACCTCACCAAAAAAAACTTTATTACGTTTTATTTCTTCAATATCTGCCAAATGAATTTTGGCGCCAACTACGGCATACAAAAAACCTAGTCTTAACTTGAAGTTTTTTAATGGTAGAGTGGAAAAAAGTCGGTTCATAATCTTATTGACTCGAACTTTATCCAAAACCTCGGTTATTTGTTTTTCAATTTGATTATCAGCCAAAATAATATCTTTTACCTCAGACAAAAAAACAGTTTCTTTATGTTGATGAGTAGTCCAATTACGCCACATATGTTGTGGATATTTTATCTTAAAAAAGATGAAAGGGGAATAACCCACCGCCGCTCGCGACGAGCTTTGGTGGGCAAAGGGGGGACAAAGAGAATTAAGTATTGAAAGAAAAAACCCACGGGTCAAAAAACCTGTGGGCAAACTGGAAGATGAGCGTGATCAGAGAAACTTGATCACGTAGGCAAACGACAGACCGGCCGACCATGACTTTGCCGCCAGATTATAGTTGGCCGGCATGACCAGAGCCACACCACCAATACCTTTGAGCGACTTGATCACAACCGGTCCAAGACTGGCCGTGGTGCTGGAGTCGGCGCCGTCGAACGACGGAGTGTACTTCAGGCCATAAGCAGCTCCGAGACGTAGTCCGTCTTCCGTGACCTGATGGGAGATATCTCCTACATACCTTGGACAGGGCTGAAAGGCCGCGGTGCCGGTGGTAAACCCGAAGTCTTCGATGGAGGTCCATCCACTATCGCCCCAGGTGACGACGGTCCGAATGCCATGGCTCAAAACTGGCCCGCCGAGCGTGCCGTCCGAAAGCGACACCGAGTAGCCGACGCCGCTCGAGACCAGAATCGGAAAGTCGGCCGCAACAGCAGTCGAGGAGAAGAACGAAAAAAGGAAGAAAATCAGAGAAAACATCGGAACTCCTTGGTTGGTGCTCATCGACAGGTATTGCCGAGTGAGGTGGTAGGTTATATCTTTCTGAACTTTTGGTCAAAACTTTTACTTTTATCATCTCGTTCTCTTTTTTAGAAAAGACTACTGACTACTGCCAGCAAAAAAAGTACAGCAGATGTCCCGATCATAATAATAAAGCACCCGAGTCCGACAAAAACTTTTTCATCCGAGTTCATTTGGAAGCCAGCATGGGTGTGATTCGCTTTTTATTGCGTCACTATCTCCTTCAAACCAAACTAAAACTTGAAGAACATCCTGTACTTGTATAAAAAAAGCACTCTGATCAACAATTACACAATTAGAATTTTTTTCGCCCATCCATCAATCCGTTTTTGAATAACCTGAGGATCAATTCCACTACCATAAAAACTAAAAACCTTTAACCACCTTCCTTGTTGTCCCATCTCATCCTCCCTCAGAAAAAATTGGTTTCAAACTATCAGATCGCTCACACAAATAATCAAGCTGAGCGACAACTGCTTTTTTTCTTCTTCGGTTACTGGACGCGCGACATAGTAGCCACTATAACAACCATCTCCATCGTCACGAAAAATAACCCATAAAACACCTTCGTGACAACGAATAGAGCTGAGCCACTTTCCAACACCATCACGAAATCGAATTTCTTTGCTATCACGAGCAGTTTCTTTGAACGCATCTCCTAATGAAAGTTCATCAACATCAAAACCTGTTCTATAAACGAGTTCCGCAAGAAAAACCGATGGCTGATCTTCTGGACGGTTACCAAAAAGTTTAGGGTGATAGCTGATAGGATATTCCATCTTTTCCTCCTCTAGAGAAATCTGCTAACTACTGCCAGCAGAAAAAATGTCACAAATGTTCCGATCAAAATGACGAAACACCCAAGTCCAACAAAAACTTTTTCATCAGCGTTCATTTCTTCCACCACTTCCCATACCTTATTCGAAGAAAAATCACATAAACAAGTAACACTACAAAATTACGAATCGAATCCGTAACGCTTACGAAAATTGAACAAATCACCTCCTCAAAACCAATACCGGCCAAAATCGGCACCATCGCGTAAATTACTTTTGTATGGAATGGTAACTCTGACCAAAACCCTCTTAAACCTGTTGGATCTTCCGGTGGCAACAGATCAGCTATTGGCTCACTTGGAAATCTTTCGATGAATTTTTCTTCATCCGGTGTCATTTTCTTCTCCATTGTAAAAGAACCACCTCTCACAAACAGCCAATCTGTCTGTAAGATTCAACAATTATCATCAAAAAATAAACAAATCAAGACTTTAATCAATGTTTCCGGGCCCAAACTGTCATTTAATCCAAAAAATAAAACCCACAATCTTGTTAAAACTCCCAAAATAACCTAATATAACCATGTCATCAAAATACTGACAAACTATGCTTTTAAAAAATTTAGAAAAACTCGGCCTAAATAAAAACCAAGCCCAGGTCTACCTTGCCCTGTTTGATTTGGGAAAAACAAAGGCAGGCGAGATTATTATCAAAACCGGACTGCATCGCCACCTCGTTTATCAAGCACTCGATGAATTGGTAAAACAACGACTGGCCACAAAAACCACACAGGGAAAAGTTTTTCTGTTTCAAGCAACTGATCCGACACATTTTTTAGATAACTTGCGCGAACAAAATCTGACCGCCGAAAATCTTATCGATTCGCTCAAAGAACGAGGTAAAGTTACCGAACAAAATATTACTATCTATGAAGGTAATGAAGGTATTCGAGCTTTTCATTTACACAATGCGGAAAATATTAAAACAGGTGAATGGATTTATGTTATGGCTTCGGGTGGAAAAAAATTTGAGCAAGCCATGGGTGGACGCGCCTTGCGAAATTATTTTCAAAAAATTTCTGATAATGGCGGTGGGGTAAAAATGCTCATGTATCAAAGTCAGAAATTGAGTGATGAGACTTTGTGTTTTCTTCAAGCTTATCCAAATGTTGAAATAAATTTTCTGGCCGAAGAACTAGCTCCGTCCGCTCAATCTATCATTACTAAACATTCAGTGGGTTTTTCTATTTTCGAAGAACCTTCATCAGTCATCGAAGTGCAAAACAAACATTTGGCCGAGGCTTATATCAATTATTTTAATTTGCTTTGGAATCAGGAAGTGGAAATTTCTCGAGGCCAAAATGCCCTCCATCAGGCTTTTTACGACATGGTCGATGAACTCGGAGTCGGTGGAACTTATGATGTGCTTGGCGCACATATCGGACTTTTGGAAACCGGCGAATTGAAAAAATTTTTTGACGACTACCACAATTATCGCATTAAAAAAGGCGTCATAGTCAACATGTTAAGTTATAAAAATGTCGCCAAAGAAATCGAAGAACGCTTTATCCATGAAGGTGACGCTGAATTAAAATTCAGTCATCTTAAAGCCTTACAAACTCGCTTGCCAAGCCCGATGCAGGTTAATCTTTATAATGGAAAAACCACAATCATTCTTTCTGATGAAAAAGAACCGATCGTTTTGCGTTTCAAAAAACCAGGTGTCTATGCCGGTTTCAAATCTTATTTTGATGAACTCTGGAACCAAAACTCATGGACCTTTTTTGGTGACGATGGTTTAAAAAAAATCTGTCAAAAAATCTTAGCCGAAAAAAAGGATATTTATTTGATTGGCAATAACGACTCCTTAAAAATGTTTGACCAAAATTTTCACAAACAACGCGTGGCCGAACAAATCCGCCTTCATCTTATTCTCCAAGACACCCAAAAAGCTGAACGTTTGGGCGGATTGGCCTTAGCTGAAGTAACTCAGTTAACAACCTCGGTAACCAGCCCGGTAACCACCGTACTTTTTGGCGACTATCTGACCCAAATCATTTGGACCGAAAAACCTACGATTTTCTTATTAAATGACCCAAAAGCCGTGGAAAAACATCTGGTTTTCTTTAAAAATCTTAAAAACTCCGTGTCTTAGCCCCATCCTCAATGCCTTAACGCCCAAAAATCACCCCCCCCCATCCAATCCAACCCCATTGACCTTTCCCACGATTTCCGATACACTTTTGGCACCGTCAAGCTCTAAGACGAAATTTGAAAATGAAGTTCTGGAGTATTTAAAGTTGTGGAGTCGTGTAGTTATGGAATATTTTTATTATAAAAAAATAAAAATTCCTTCACTCCAACACTCCAACACTCCAAAACTTCAACACTTAAACCAATTATGTTATCCTTCAAACTATCAAAAGTCGGTAAAAAAAACCGCCCAGAACTTCGCCTTATCGTCGTTGATAAGCACAAAGACCCGTGGGGCAAAGCTGTGGAAATTTTAGGTTCACGTAACCCACGCTCCAAAGTTAATACTTTCAATCTTGATCGTATCAAACACTGGCTTAGTAAAGGTGCTCAACCTTCAGCTACTGTTCGAAATCTCTTCATTGATTTGAAACTAATTGAAGGCAAAAAAGCTTCGGTCACCAATATCTCCAAAAAACGTACTGCCAAAATTGCCAAGGAGGCTGAAGAAAAAAAGAAAAAGGAAGCCCCAAAAGAAACTCCAGCTGCCTAATACTTAGCAAAAATTAAAAATCCGTCCTGCAAAGGACGGGTTTTTGTTTGACTTTGTTTTGTTTTGTGACAAAATGGCGCAAGATCTTTTTAGGAGGGGAAACAAATGAGAAATCTGTCTCAAAGAGAATACACCTTACTTTCCGGACTTTTGACCATAAAAAAATGTCTTAATGGTCCAGTTCCTTTCAAATTGGTTGCTTGCGTCCATGCTTATGTTTTTGAAGACCGAGGCAGTATCAGTCGAACACTCCGAGTTCTAGAAATGGAAAGTCTTGTCTTTTACAACCAAATTACTGATGTTGTAAGAGTGACAAATCTATTCAAACCGGATCTCCAACATTCGCAAGATTCTGACATACCAGTGATACCAGAAGGTGCAATCGAAGCACTGGTAAAACAACACCTTTTGGATCGTGACCGATCTTTTACCAGCCGAGACATCAAAGCTCCTGATAATATAAAAAGGAGAAAAAAAAGAACCAAGGTTGAACAAGCCTAAAAACAAACACTCTCGGGCGCCGCTTACATGGCCGCCTTTTTTTGTTGGTTTTTTCTCCACTCTTCAATTTTTTTATGATCACCTGAAAGAAGAACCTCTGGCACTTTCCACTTTTTATAAATTTCTGGTTTGGTATATTGCGGATATTCTAACTGGCCTTCTTCAGTATGTGATTCTTCGACCAAAGATTCTTTGGAACCTAAAACTCCAGGAATATTGCGAGCAATCGCATCCATCATTATTAGGGCTGGCAGTTCACCACCAGTTAAAACATAAGGCCCAACAGAAAATGATTCATCAACCAAATTCTCCTCCACCCGCGCATCAATCCCTTCATATCGTCCACAAAGAAAAATTATCCGATTATATTTAGCTAACCGAATGGCATCCTGTTGAGTAAATTGTTTCCCTGAAGCCGAGGTTAAAACAACGTGTGCGTTATGTGATTTACGTAGGGGCGAGAGGCCTCTCGCCCCTACGACCGAACGCACCGCCCGATCAAACACTTCCACCTTCATCACCATCCCCGCCCCACCCCCATACGGCGTGTCATCAACCTTATGGTGTTTATCCGTGGAATAATCACGCAAATTATGTGATTGAACTTTGATTAAACCCGCTTTCTGTGCCCGACCCAAAATCGACTCAGATGTATATGAGGTAATCATTTCTGGAAAAATGGTTAAAAAATCGAATTGGCGAAATTTTTGTTTGGGCATATTTTATCTTAGTGTAATCAAAAAAAAGGTTTTTGTCATCTATTGAGTAACTGCCTTTATCACAAAAATAAAACCTCCGTATGATTACAACCACACGGAGGAAGATTCTACTTTTCCAAGTTCTGTTTGCAACGGACGAGACGCCCGACAGCACCCGCAGCACCCAATCCAAAGTTAAGCCAATCGTGGTCAAGACCGCGCCAGTATCGGCTCCAACGACCTCCGCCCCAGCCGACACAGGCTACGAATATATAGCCTTCAGGAGACCGCCAACCCGGGAAAATGAAAATAACATTATCCCGGAACTCGACTGGAATATCTTCCTGATGATCCAGAAAATAAAGGCACTCCTCTTCACCGGAGTAAGCCGACCTCCTTTTGGCACGGGCGACCATGGTGGAACCGTCAATGACGGTATCTCCTGCATTCAGGTAGGAGATAGACTCGTATACACGATCACCGATCGGTATGGCGGTTACTTCAAGGAGGCCCGTCGCGAGCATTCGGACATCTTCGAAGTTTTTCGGATCAACCAGAGCAGCGAAAAGCTCTTCCCCAAGCCTACGCCGCAAGCGAGTTGTGGGATGAAGGGTATCCATTTTTTTACTTTCGCCTCCTCTTTCAAAAAAGTTTGCTTCCTTACCAACACAGCAAAGAGGAAAACCGAATTTATCACGGTTTTCTTTTAAATTTCATTAAAAAAAATCTTAAAGAAAACCACGATTTTAACGATTTACAATAATGCTTTTTGACAAATCTGTCAAGAACAGATAACAACCCCTTGACAAAAACTCAAAAACTGATATGATATTATCATACTAAAATATCATACCAACCCAACAACGCCTTAAGGCCTCAACGCCCCAAAAATACCCCCCTAACCAAAAATATATGTCCACTCTTTCAATTCCCTTACCTACTCATTTAGAGGCTTTTGTTGATTCCATGGTCCGTCGCGGCGTGGCGGCCAACAAAGCCGAAGTTGTCCGTCAAGCCCTTACAAATTATGCTGAGGAGCAGGCCGTGGCTGCTGTTTTGCGTTCCGAGCAAGAAATCAAAGAAGGTAAAATTCTGCGTGGTGACCTTAAAAAAATTATGAAACAGATGCCTTAATATGAAGGTGTCTTTTACTCCAACCTTTATTCGACAACTAAAATCCCTACCTGAAAAATTACAAGAAGAGGCTTTAGAAAAAATCGAAATGTTTTACGAACTTAAAAATCATCAATTCCTCAAAGTTCATAAACTCAAAGGCCGTCTTAATGGCCGCTACAGTTTCTCGGTTAATTTTTCAACAAGAATCGTTTTTTGTTATCTAAAAAGTAAACCTCAAGAGGCTTGTTTGTTAGCCATAGGCGACCATGAGGTTTATGAAAAATAATAAAATAAAGAAAGAAGCTATTTTTTAAAAAAACCGCACAGTGTTTAACCTATGCGGAAGGTGGCGAACTATTCCTAGGAATAATCCTGTTGATTGAGATCATCCAACTGAATGCCAAGGTGTTCGGCAATTTTGATAAGACCATCGACATAACCTGGTTCTTCATCGACTTCACAACAATCTAATCTCCGTGCTTTGTCGTAAAGTTGTCGCAAAACCTCAACGATCAGTAATCCTTCAAACTCTTTTAGTATATTGTCACTGACCTCCCACTTAACAACACAGGAAACCAAGATGACACGCAAAGTTTCGTTCAAAGTTGACTCGATAGACGAACAAGCCTCGGTCTCGTTGGAACGATCGAGACTGTGAAGAAGGCGAGCGATGGACAAAAGACGATCCCAGGCAAGGTCTTCAACCACTGCCTCGCGCCAATCTTCCTTTTCATCCTCGGGGCCGAACAAATCAATATTGAAGTGTTCAGCAATAACAACAAGGTCATCACAACCATCTGGTCCATTGCTTTCACGTTCATCAATTCGGCAGGCTTCGGCGTTCAGTTCACGCAAAACCTCCTCAATCGGCAACCCTTTAAGCTGATCAAGAACCTCTGGATCAACGTACCACTCATTGTTGCAACAGATCAGGATGTCACGCAACAAATCATGAAGCGGTTCACCAGGAGAAGAATCTGATCTGGGCGCAAAAACATCGAGATGATCGTTGAAAAAGTGAGCGAGGACAAAGAGGTGATCCTGAACAAGATCATCGGCTTCGGAATCACGCCAATCCTCTTCCTCTTCATCATTTTCTCTTTCAGTGTCATTGTCTTCTTCGGGTTCCTCATCGTCTTCACTGTCTTCATCTTCTTCGTTCACATCTTTGTCCTCGTCGTCCTCTTCAACCTCTTCCTCTTCATCTATAGCGGAATCCGATTCGGTTTCTTGATCAACCTTTTTCGATCGATCTACCACACTTTCTGATCTGCTTGCCAAAAGAGGTAATTCGCCACCAGTCTGATATTCAGGCTTTTTGGTAGGCCTAAACTGACTCGAACGACTGACTGGTTTGACTTGGGACTTATTGCCTTCCAAAAAAATGGAAGCAATTATCACAAATACAAGTCCCAATACAATAATCACAAGGACACTTATGACCGGATAGGCCAAAAAAACCGTCTGAATGGAGTTTGTCGACGACACAACAGCGTCTGGCGAATTTGAATTGAACACGATCATCTCCTTCTTGGATCAAGGGTCAGGCCAACTTAACAAATAGAGGCAAAAAGTCAATATAAAAGACTGAAACACGCTGTTAAAAGGGTCTAGGGATTGGGGTTTGGGGATGGTTTTTTGAAATATCAATAATCAATGTTCAATAATCAAGTAAGGAGTCTTATTTTTTAAAATATAGAACTTCCATCATTGAATATTGATTATTGATAATTGAATATTTTAAAACTCTTCCTTCCCTATCCCCTAACCCCTATCCTCTCCAACCAATAAACCAAAACCCCACCGTAAAAACGATGGGGTTTTGTTTTGACTTTGGGATTAAATACCAAGATCGTCGACCGAGGCACCATTGTCTGCCGGAGTTTCTTCCGCGTTGTGAAAACGACGGGAACCCTCTGGTTCATAAATTTTGAGGTTGACACGAGCATTGTTTTTAGCTCCGACAATCTTCAAAAGAATGCGAATGGCGCGAGCGGTTTGACCTTGGCGACCGATGACGTAGCCCATATCCTCTGGATTGATGTGGAGGGTAATGAGAACACCACGTTCGTCGACGATACGGTCAGTCTTCACGTCGTCCGGATGGTTGACGATCTGTTTGACTACGCTTTCGACGAACAATTGGTCTTGTTCCATGTCTGCCATAACTGCTTTTGCATTAATTTCCGTTAGATTCGGCCTGTTCGACCTGTCCGTAAAGATACGGAACAACAAGCTATTGCTAACTATATATAGAATAACATAAATAAAAGCGATCGTCAATGTGTGTAAGTTTTCAAAACAGCTAAAATAAGCTAAATAATTAACTTTTTTAAGTCTTCCACAGCTTCCCCACAGATAGTCACCCCAAATCTCTTGACAGTCTAAAAGAATAAAAGTAAAATACTGCCGTTCACTACAATTCAATTTTTCAAAGAAAAAGGCTCATTCGTCCGGCCTCCGGAGAATGGGTTTTAAAAACGTTATTGCTTTAGGTAAACAACAGTTAGGTGGTTCTAAAACACTTCCTTACTTCAACAGTTCAACCTAAAGTAAACATAAGCAATAACGTTTTTAATTCTAAAGTGAACATATTGAACCTTCACAATTGAAGACCTGCAACAAAACAAGTTACAAGCAAATAGTTCGCCTACGTCGGGCCAAGCTCGACTACGGCGTAACTAAGTACAAATTATCAATTATACGATTGTAACGTCTATTCAACAAAATATTTAACTCCAAACAATAACGGAGCTATATCATTTCTCAGAGTCCATCTTTATGGTGGATTTCTTCTGAGAGTTTGATCCTGGCTCAGGATGAACGCTGGCGGCGTGTCTAAGGCATGCAAGTCGAACGGATCTTATGCGATTACATCAAGCAAGATTAGTGGCAAACGGGTGCGTAACACCTTGATAACCTACCTCGAGGTCGTGAAAAACTCTGGGAAACTAGAGCTAATACACGATGGTCAAAGGATTCCGAAAGGTTTCCTTTGTAAAGCTTCGGCGCCTCGAGAGGGGTCTAGGCCCTATCAGCTAGTTGGTGAGGTAATGGCCCACCAAGGCTATGACGGGTAGGGGGCGTGAGAGCGCGACCCCCCTCACTGGGACTGAGACACTGCCCAGACACCTACGGGTGGCTGCAGTCGAGAATATTCCTCAATGCACGAAAGTGTGAAGGAGCGACGCCGCGTGCCGGATGAAGGCCTTTGGGTCGTAAACGGCTTTTATAGGGGACGAACAAATGACGGTACCCTACGAATAAGTGGTTGCTAACTCTGTGCCAGCAGCAGCGGTAATACAGAGACCACGAGCGTTATCCGGATTTATTGGGCGTAAAGCGTCCGCAGGTTGTCTAGCAAGTCATGTGTCAAATTCCCGGGCTCAACCCGGGGACTGCGTGTGATACTACTAGACTTGAGGCTGGGAGAGGTACATGGAATTGCCGGTGTAGCGGTAAAATGCGTTAATATCGGCAAGAACACCAAAGGCGAAAGCAATGTACTGGAACAGTTCTGACACTCAGGGACGAAAGCGTGGGTAGCGAATGAGATTAGATACCTCAGTAGTCCACGCCCTAAACGATGAATGCTAGATATGGGAAGTATCGACCCTTTCCGTGTCGTTTAAACAAGCTAACGCGTTAAGCATTCCGCCTGGGGAGTACGATCGCAAGATTAAAACTCAAAGGAATAGACGGGGACCCGCACAAGCGGTGGAGCATGTGGTTTAATTCGACGGTAAGCGAGGAACCTTACCTGGGCTTGAAAGGCAGCTGCAAGCCGCCGGAAACGGTGGCCGCTTTCGAAGGTGCTGTCTAGGTGCTGCATGGTCGTCGTCAGCTCGTGCCGTGAGGTGTACCCTTAAGTGGGGTAACGAGCGCAACCCTCGTTTCGTGTTAATTTCCACGAGAGACTGCCCGCGCAAGCGGGAGGAAGGCGAGGATGACGTCAGATCAGCATGGCCCTTACGTCCAGGGCGACACACGCGCTACAATGGCCGGTACAATGGGTTGCCAAGCCGCAAGGCGGAGCTAATCCTAAAAAGCCGGTCCCAGTTCGGATTGAGGGCTGCAACTCGCCCTCATGAAGCCGGAATCGCTAGTAATGGCCGATCAGCCACGCGGCCGTGAATACGTTCTCGGGTCTTGTACTCACCGCCCGTCACGTCAAGAGAGTCGGAAGCACCCGAACGTCGCCGTAGGGCGGCGGAAGGTGAAGCCGATAATAGGGACGAAGTCGTAACAAGGCACCCGTAGCGGAAGCTGTGGGTGGATCACCTCCTTTCTAAAGGAATCCGAGGCTTAGGCCTCTATCCTATTAGGTCGACCAGTTAACCGAGCTTAGCTCGGGCTAACAGGCAAGGATCAGTCTCGCAAGAGAATGATTATACAGACGTTACAATCGTAAAGTTGATAATTGTTGCAAAATTTAAAACAGACTGGTTTTTCCGGTCTGTTTTTAGTTTATTTTTTAGGTTCAATAACCAACATCCACCGAATAGTTAGACCGTCACCGCCTTTCCAAATCTTATAAAAATCTTTTATTTTGAAAGCTGCCAATCTTCCGGTATATGTATCAATAACTTTCAAAGAAACAGTGTCAAAACCAATAACTACTGAAAAATGTCCGATTCCGTTATCTAAATAATTAATTATAACTGGGTGTTCCGATTTAATTGCGTTTTTCAAATCATTGAAGGTGGCTCGATTTTTCTTTTTACCTATAAAGCCTAATTCTTCAACAACTTCTAACAAGACATTGTTGTTTATATAAAAATTCCTTCCTGCACAACCGCAGAGTTTAGCCAATCTAGATTCTGAAATTTTTTTGTTCCAATAGGCGAAAACGATTTTTAAAGAAGCTGGACCGCAAGTATAGCTGGTTTTTTGTTTAAAAAAAGGAACATTTTTAAGTATCATAAAATTTTTTTAACTTTAATATATCACTTGACCAGGTTCGGCCTAGATATTATAATGTATCACGTCAAACAATACTAAAGATAGGCGTGTAGCTTCCACCCTTGCCAAGGCTCCGGGTGGATACAGGTGAACCACAACACCTTCGCTACACGCAAAAATACGGGCGTGTAGCTCAGGTGGTTAGAGCGCAACACTGATAATGTTGAGGTCAGAGGTTCAAGTCCTCTCACGCCCACCAAGTTGTTTAAATATTCAATTTCCAATTAATGATTTTTCTATCTTTTAAAGAACGGGACTTCAAAAATTGATAATTGAAAATTAAATAATTGAAAATTTCCAAACGCCGAGGTAGCTCAGTGGTAGAGCAGAGGACTGAAAATCCTCGTGTCGCGAGTCCGATTCTCGCCCTCGGCACCATTCAAAAAATTCAGACTTGTTCTGGGTTTTTTGTTTGATTATGATATAATCAATTGGAAATATGAAAAAAATAAATCTCTTTTTAATAATTGTTTTAATGTGTTGCGTATTTCTACCAATCACAGCTTTTGCTGAAGATGAGTCTGCGCCAACTAGTGACGATTTATTAATTATGCCAATCTCTGAATCTTTAGCCTGTGGCAATAATCATGGTCTCACTATTAAAACTGTATCTGAGGCAGCGATCTATTCCATTGGTTGTGATGGTTTGAAGCATCTTTTCCCAAACCAAATTATTTTTAAGTCTTGGTGGCAAAATTTCGAAGATGTTAGTTTTGTTGAAAAGAATACTTTGGACTCAGATAATTTATCTGATCGGGTTACAATTAGACCTGGGACATACTTAGTCAAAAGTTCAAGTGATCCAAAAGTTTATGCTGTCGAACCTGGAGCAGTTTTACGTTGGATTCCTAATGAGGCCACGGCCGAGTTATTATACGGTAAAAATTGGAACAAAATAATTATCGATATACCAGGCGAACTTCTACCAGATTATGTAATGGGTCAGCCACTTACCGGTTCAGCTTATCCAAACGGTGTGGTTGGATTCCTATCCACCGGTCGAGTTGTTTACCTTTCTGGTTTAGTCTATTACAACCTGCCAGGTGAAATTTTTGATTCTTTGCGTTTTCAAAACGAATTTTTCATCCCATTAGCATCTGAGGTTATGACAAATTACATTGATGGTGGAGATCTGATATACGATACTACGATAGCTTTTCCTTACTAGAATTAAAATCAAAAAACAACCATTAATTAAAGTGGTTGTTTTTTAAATTTGGGTTATTGGTAAAATCTGCCACCAAATTATTGGTTAAGAACGAGCTTTAATAAAGCTTGTTCTTTTTCTTTTAAGGATAGTAATCGGTGGTTATACCGCCAGACAATC
>Ga0265292_1000380_pt1 | contig 67655 bp, 77 predicted proteins | sample Munlanlewell296A_FD_189080 | JGI IMG/M metagenome (GOLD analysis project Ga0265292, IMG submission 189080) | Leachate microbial communities from a municipal landfill in Southern Ontario, Canada - Leachate well 296A | ecosystem: Engineered > Solid waste > Landfill > Unclassified | place: Canada...
GCTTCGCGGTCGGGGCGGCGCGGGCTTTCCGACCGGGGGCAAGTGGGGCTTTATTCCGCGGGACACCGGCTTGCCGGTCTACCTGGTCGTCAACGGCGACGAGGGCGAGCCGGGAACGTTCAAGGATCGCGAGCTGATCGAGCGCGACCCGCACCAATTGATCGAAGGCATTCTGATCTCGGCCTACGCCATCGGCGCGGCCCGGGCGTTCGTCTACCTGCGTGGCGAGATGGCGCTGGCCGGTCGGCGACTCGAGGCTGCGCTGGCGGAGGCCGGGGGTGCGGGTTACCTCGGGGCTCGCGTGATGGGACGCGACTTCGGCCTGGAGATCCTGGTGCATCGCGGCTCCGGCGCCTACATCTGCGGCGAGGAGACGGCGCTTCTGGAATCCCTGGAGGGCTTCCGCGGCCAGCCGAGGCTTCGTCCGCCGTTCCCGGCGGTCAAGGGTCTCTACGCCAGCCCGACCGCGATCAACAATGTCGAGACGATCTGCGCGATCCCGCACGTCATCGAGCGCGGGGTGGCCTGGTTCCGCTCCCTGGGAACCGAGCGCTCGCCGGGCCCCAAGATCTTCTCGATCTCCGGCGAGATCAACCGTCCCGGCAACTACGAGGCGGCTCTGGGCATCCCGGCCCGTGTGCTGATCGAGGATTTCGCGGGTGGGGTCTGGAAGAGCAAGCAGCTAAAGGCGTTCGCGCCGGGCGGCTCCTCGACGCCCCTGCTTTCGGCCGAGCATCTCGATGTCCGGATGGATTTCGAGTCGGTGGCGGCGGCCGGCTCGCAACTGGGCACCGGGGCGATGATCGTGATCGCCGAGGGCACCTGCATCGTGCGCGCCGTCCGACGCTTCACCGACTTCTACGCCCACGAGTCCTGCGGCAAGTGCACCCCGTGCCGCGAGGGCACCTACTGGATGCGCCACACCCTGGCCCGTATCGAGGAAGGCCGGGGGCGAGCCGCGGACGTCGACACCCTGCTCGACGTTTGCTCGCAGATGTTCGGCCGCTGCTTCTGTCCGCTGGGCGACGGCGCCGTGAGCCCCGTCGAATCCAGCATCAGGCTGTTCCGTGAGGACTACGAGCGCCACATTCGGGAAGGCGCCTGCCCCTGGCCGGGACGGGCGAGCTTGCCGGGTGCCGGCTAGGAGGGCTGGGGTGACCGAAGAAGAACGGGTGAATCTCACCATCGACGCTCGCGCGATCGGTGTGCCCAAGGGCACGCTGGTGATCCGTGCCGCCGAGATGCTGGGCATCGACATCCCGCGCTTCTGCGACCACGCACACCTGATGCCGCTCGGTGCCTGCCGCATGTGCCTGGTGGAGATCGAGGGCCAGGCCAAGCCGGTGACCTCCTGCACCACCGTGTGCGCGGAGGGAATGGTTGTGCGCACCCAGGAGACCTCCGGGATGGCGCGCAAGGCGCAGATCGGGGTGCTGGAGTTCCTGCTCGCCAACCACCCGCTGGATTGCCCGATGTGCGACAAGGGCGGTGAGTGCCCCCTGCAGGATCAGGTTCTGGCATACGGCCCGGGCGAGAGCCGCTTCGTCGAACCCAAGCGCCGCTACGCCAAGCCGGTCGCCATCTCCGGTCGCATCCTGCTGGACCGCGAGCGCTGCGTGCTCTGCGCTCGCTGCACCCGCTTCGCGAACGAGATCGCGGGAGATCCTTTCATCGAACTGTTCGAACGCTCCGCGCTGGAGCAGGTCGGTTTCTTCGCCGAGGCGCCCTTCGAGAGCGTGTTCTCGGGCAACGTTGTGCAGATCTGCCCGGTGGGGGCCCTGACCTCGGTCTCTTACCGTTTCGTCTCCCGTCCCTTCGACCTGGTGTCCACTTCGAGTGCGTGCAACCACTGTCCTTCGGGCTGCGGGCTTCGTGCGGACGCCCGTGATGGCAGGATCGTTCGTCAGCTTGCTGTGCCCGACTCGAAAGTCAACGACGCCTGGATATGTGACAAGGGGCGCTACGGCTTTGCCTACGTGGGCGATCCGGAGAGGCTGCGCACGCCGCTGGTGCGCCGCGATGGAGAGTTGCGCCCCGCGCCCTGGACTGAAGCGCTGGCCGCGGCGGCCGCCGGCCTGAAGGCGGCCGGAGACAAGGGCACGGGAGTGCTGGTAGGCGGACATCTTGCCGACGAGGACGCCTACGCCTGGGCCAAGCTGGCGCGCACGGCGCTTTCCTCCAACGACGTGGACGCCCGCCTTCGGGTGGGTTCTCCTGAGGAGGACGAGGTGCTCTCCCGCATCGCCGGTCGGGCCGGTCCCACCTACGCCGACCTCGACGCGGCCCGGGTGGTGGTCCTGGTCGGGCTGGATGCCCACGAGGAAGCCCCGATCTTGTGGTTGCGCCTGCGAAAGGCGGCTCTGCGCTTCGGGGTCGGCGTGGTGGTCGTGGGATCCTGGGCGGGGCGGGCGATACCGGGCGGCAAGTACGCCCCGGCGCGTCCGGGCCGCGAGGCGGCCGTGCTGCGCGCACTGGCCCTGGGCGAAGGTGAGGCAGGCGAACTGCTTCGCGCCTCGCGTGGACGAGTCGTCGTGCTGGTCGGGGAGCGGTTGGCCGCAAGCCCCGCCGGCCTGGCCGGCGCTTGGAGCCTGGTGGAGGCGGTGGATGCCCAATTCGGCTGGGTGCCCTCTCGGCCGAACGGCCGCGGCTTGCTGGACGCGGGGGTCCACCCGGCGCTGCTGCCCGGCGGGCGGCGAGTGGATGATTCCTGGGCCCGCGCGACCGTGTCGGAGATCTGGCGCACGGAGCTGCCCAAGGCTCGCGGTCGCGACGGAGTCGAGATCCTGACCGCGGCCGCCCGGGGGGAACTCGGCGGGCTGATTCTTGCCGGTGTGAACCCGGCGCGGGAGTTCCCCGGATGGCCGGGACTCCACGACATGTTCAACCCGGCCGGCTTCACGGTTGCGATCGGGCTTTTCCTCTCGGAGGTCGCGCGCACCGCGGACGTGGTCTTTCCGGCTGCGGTCGCCCAAGAGAAGGAGTGTTCGTTCACGAACTGGGAGGGCCGCTCCCGCAAAGGCCGGGCGGCGGTTGCCGCTCCGGGCGCGGCATTGCCCGACTGGGAGATCGCCGGCAGGTTGGCATCGGAGTTGGGCGCTCCGTGGACGACCAGCGGGCGCGAAGAATTGGTTGCCGAGCTAGAGGGGTTGCGCTCGGCCCCGGTGTCGGCGGCTGCCGGCCCTATACAGGTCACGGAGGCACCCTCGTTGGATGGGATGGTGCTGGCCTGCGCGACGACTCTGCTTGGAGAAGGGGTGGCGTTGCGGGGGGCAAGGGATCTGGAGGGTGCGGCCGGTCCCGTCCGCGCGACACTGCATCCGGACGACGCTCGCCGGCTGGGAGTCACGCCGGGGAGCCGCGTGCGGCTTGGCACCTCCACGGGCACCGCTGTGCTGGAGGCGTCCTTGGACGCCTGCGTCGCTCCGGGCTGCGTGAGGGTTCCCTGGGAACGCGGGGGCTTTCGGGCATCCGAGCTTCTGGATCCCGGCAAGTTGGTGGTCGCGTGTCGTGTGGAGCTCGAGAGAGGTGACGGCCGATGATGCTCGCCCAGGCGGGCGCGACCGCCTCCGAGAGCCTGCTGTTCATACTGGCGAAGACCGCCGGAACCCTGGTGTCACTGCTGGTCGCCGTGATCCTCGCCATCTGGATGGAGCGTCGGGTCCTGGCTTTCATGCAGTCACGCATCGGGCCGAATCGCGTGGGTCCGTTGGGTCTGCTCCAGACGGTCGCCGATGGGCTGAAGCTGCTGTTCAAGGAGATGATCATGCCGGCCGCGGCCGACCGGATCATCTATCTGATCGCGCCGGTGGTGGCCATCCTGCCGGCGTTCCTCGCCTTCGCGGTCATCCCCTGGGGCAACTCTCTGGCCGGTCACCCGGCGTCGCTGACCGACCTGAACGTCGGCATCCTGTGGATCCTGGCCATGTCTTCGCTCGGGGTCTACGGCGTGGTGCTGGCCGGCTGGTCCTCCGGCTCGCGCTACCCGTTGCTGGGCGCCGTTCGTTCCACGGCGCAGATGGTGAGCTACGAGATCGGAATGGGCCTGGGCCTGATCGGGCCCTTGATCTACACACAGAGTCTGTCCATGCGCGAGATCGTTGTCTCGCAAGGCAGTCAGTGGTACGTGCTCTCCCAGTTCCCGGCTTTCCTCATCTTCTCGGTGGCGGCGCTCGCCGAGGTCTACCGGGCTCCGTTCGACCTGCCCGAGGCCGAGACCGAGCTGGTGGCCGGCTATCACACCGAGTACAGCGGGTTCCGCTTTGCGCTGTTCTACCTTGCCGAGTACTTGAACCTGATCACCGTCTCGGCGGTGGCGGTCACCTTGTTCTTCGGCGGCTGGCTGCCGCCGCCCGGCCTGGGATTCGCGATCAACGGGCCGTGGCCCGTGCTGTTCTTCCTGGGCAAGGTGCTGTGCGTGATATTCGCTTTCATCTGGATTCGGGCCACGCTGCCGAGACTCCGCTACGACCAGCTCATGCGAATCGGGTGGCGCTTCCTGGTCCCGGTGGGCCTGGTGTGGATCATGCTCACCGCCGTTCTGGCCACCTATCAGGACCGGCGGATCTTCCTTTACGCGGGAGCGGCGCTGCTGGTGATCCTGGCCGTGCTGTGGCTGATCTCGCCGCTGCTCACGCGCTCGCGTCAATCTCAGAGTGATGCCGAGATCGGGGAGGAGTCGCCGGCGGAAGGCGAGACAGGGGTTCCGGTCGGCGGCGGCGGTGCCCAGGCTTCCGCTCCCGCGGGCGGTGCGCCGGTGGAGGAGGGCTGATGTTCGAGATCTTCAGGGGACTCGCCGTCACCTTCCGCCATCTCTTCCGGCGCAAGGTCACCACCCAGTATCCGGAGGTCAAACGCCCGACGGCGCCGCGCTTCCACGGCCGTCACCGCCTCAACCGCCGTCCCGACGGGTTGGAGCGTTGCGTGGGCTGCGAGCTTTGCGCCTGGGCATGCCCGGCCGACGCGATCCTGGTGGTGGGCGACCAGAACACCCCCGAGGAGCGCTACTCACCGGGGGAGCGCTATGCGCGAATCTATGAGATCAACTACAACCGCTGCATCTTCTGCGGGTACTGTATCGAGGCTTGCCCGGTCCGGGCTCTGACGATGTCCGCCGAGTACGAGATGGCCACCGAGACGCGCGAGGCACTCGTCTACGCCAAAGACCGGCTGCTGGTTCCGCTTTCCGACGGCGCCGAGCCGCTGCCGCGTCGCACACTTGAAGGGGAGTCCGCGATGGAGTTGTTCGGGCCGGCGGCTTCGACGAGCCAGGCGGGAGGGCGCTGGTGATGGACCTCGCGATCGCCGCCGGGAAAGCGGCTTCCGGTGCCGCTCGAGCCGAGTTCGTCGTCTTCTGCGTCATCGCTCCGCTGGCCGTGATCTCGGCCCTGCTGATGGTATTCGCTCGTCACGCGGTCCGCGCGGCCCTCCTGCTCATCGTCAACCTCTTCTGTCTGGCGGTTTTCTACGTGGTACTGGAGGCTCACTTCCTGGCGGCCGTGCAGGTGGTGGTATACGCCGGCGCGATCATGGTGCTCTTCCTGTTCGTGATCATGCTGCTGGGCGTGGACCGAGAGGAGTCGTTGAAGGAGAAGATCCGCGCTCAGCGCCCGATTGCGATCCTGTTCGCCTTGGCGCTGACGGCGGGGTTGTACGTGGCCGTGCGCACGGGTGTGATGCATTCTCTCCAGGCGGTCGGTCTGACGCAGGCCAACGCGTCGGGCAACGTCGAGGGCCTGGCCGAGACACTCTTCACCAGCTATGTGTTGCCGTTCGAAGTGACCTCGCTGCTGCTGGTCGTGGCGGCGGTGGGGGCCCTGGTCTTGGGGAGGCGCAAGTGAGCGTTCCTCCGGGCGCCTACCTGGTGCTGTCGGCCGTGTTGTTCGCCATCGGCGTACTCGGCGTACTGCTTCGGCGCAACGCGATCGTGATCTTCATGTCCATTGAGTTGATGCTCAACGCGGTCAACCTCTCCCTCGTCGCTTTCTCCCGGATTCTGGGCAATCTCCAAGGCCAGGTGCTGGCATTCTTCGTGATGGTGGTCGCCGCGGCCGAGGTGGTGGTGGGATTGGCCATCATCGTGGCCATCTTCCGCCGTCGGGTGTCGGTGGACGTCGATGAAGTGAACTTACTGAAGTGGTGAGCGGTGTGGGCGATCCCGGCGTGCTGAACCTGGTCTGGCTGGTGCCGGCCCTGCCACTGGCGGGGGCCTTCGCCAACGTGCTCTTCGGCAAGCGGTTGGGGCGCTGGGCGGGTTTGCTGGCGACGGCGGCCGTCACCGGCTCCTTCTGTTTCGCCGCGGCGATCCTCGCCAAGCTCGTCTCGATGCCGGCGGATTCCCGGCTGTTCGTGCGCACGTTGTGGCAATGGGTCCCCCTGGGGAACCTGGATGTGCCGGTGAGTCTGCGTGTGGATCCGCTCTCGGCGCTGATGATAATTACGGTCACCGGTGTGGGCGCGGCCATTCACCTCTACTCGGTCGGATACATGCGCGGGGATTCGGGGCGCGGGCGCTATTTCGCCAACCTCAACCTTTTCGCGTTCTCCATGCTCACTCTGGTCCTGGCCGACAACTTCCTGCTGCTGTTCGTGGGCTGGGAGATGGTGGGGCTTTGCTCCTATCTGTTGATCGGGCACTGGTTCGAGCGCCCGGCCGCGGCCGTGGCCGCCAAGAAGGCCTTCGTGACCAACCGGATCGGCGACTTCGGCTTCCTGCTGGGCACGATCCTGATCTTCGCCACCTTCCGCTCGCTGAATTTCGACACGGTCTTCGCGGGTGCCGGGGCACTGGCGGCCGGCACGGCAACGGCCATCAGCCTGTTGCTCTTCTTGGGAGCAACGGGCAAGAGCGCCCAGATCCCGCTCTACGTCTGGCTTCCCGACGCGATGGAAGGTCCCACGCCCGTTTCCGCCTTGATCCATGCGGCCACGATGGTGACGGCCGGGGTCTACATGGTGGCTCGCACCCATGTGATCTTCGAGGCTTCCCCGGCGGCCCTGGACGTGGTGGCCGGAATCGGAATCGCCACCGCACTGATCGCGGCACTGATCGCGATCGGCCAGGACGACATCAAACGAGTGCTCGCCTACTCGACGATCTCCCAGCTCGGCTACATGTTCCTGGGTCTCGGGGTGGGCGCCTATGCCGGCGGCATCTTCCACCTGTTCACTCACGCGTTCTTCAAGGCGCTGCTCTTCCTCGGGGCGGGCGCCGTCATGCACGCCCTGGCCGGCGAGACCGACATGAAGAAGATGGGCGGACTGGTGCGGCGCTTGCCTGTCACGGCGGCCACGTTCATGGCCGGGTGGCTTGCCATCTCCGGGATTCCTCCTTTTGCCGGCTTCTTCTCCAAGGACCACATCCTCGCCGCGGTCTACTCGCACAGCCGCCTGCTCTGGGTGCTGGGCCTTGCCGGCGCCGGGCTCACCGCCTTCTACGCCTCGCGGGTGGTGTTCCTGGTCTTCTTCGGTCGCTCCCGCGTCGCGGCCGGGCTCGAGCCCCACGAGGCTCCACCGACGATGCGCCTACCCCTGGTGCTGCTCGGCATCGCCTCGCTCGGCGCCGGCCTGCTCGGCGTCTCCTCCGGTTCCGGCGTGATCCAGCGTTTCCTCTCGCCGGTGCTGGGAGCGAGCGAGGAGCAGGTCCTGGCCGGCGCCTCGAGCGGGGCCCTGTACGCGAGGGAGTCCGGCGTGGGCCGCCTCGCGGGCTGGCACCTTCCGGGCAGCGGGCTGAGCGAGGCCGTCCTGGCGGGCATCTCGGTCGCGGTGGCCCTGGTGGCCATCTGGCTGGCCTACACCATCTACTTGCGGTCGGACTGGCTGGCGCTGCGCAAACGCTTCGCGTTCCCCCAGCGGGTGCTGGCCAACAAGTTCTACGTGGATGAGGTCTACTCGTTCTTCACGGTAACCATCGCCGGCGCGCTGGGCGCGTTCTTCGCTTCGGTACTGGACATGAAGGTGATCGACGGCTCGTTCGGCGCTCTGGCCGGCGGAGTGACTTCCGGGGCCGCGCGCCTTCGCCGGTTGCAGACCGGGTACGTGCGTTCCTACGGCCTCGCCGTATTGGTCGGAGCCGTGGCACTGGTCGGGGTCCTCGTGGCCCGGGCCGCTTGAGGGGGCGGGGTTGCGTTCGTTTCCTTGGTTGAGTCTCACGACCTTCCTTCCGCTGGCGGGAGTGGCGGGTCTGGCCCTGGTGCCCAAGGCTCGCGCCAACGCCGCTCGCCTGCTCGCGCTCGTCGTCAGCCTGCTGGTCTTTGCCAGTTCGGTCGTGGTGCTGGCGTTGTTCCGTCCCGGCGAGGCCGGCTTCCAGCTCGTGGAGCGCGCGTGGTGGATTCGCTCGCTCGGGATTCGCTACGAGATGGGAGTGGACGGCATCAGCCTGTTCCTCGTGGTGTTGACGACCTTCCTGCTTCCCCTGTGCGTGCTGGCCTCCTGGAAGGAGACGCGCTCGGTCCGGACGTTCATGGCGCTTCTGCTGGTGCTGGAGTCGGCCATGGTCGGGGTCTTCCTTGCCACGGACCTCTTCCTCTTCTACGTGTTCTGGGAGTTCGTGCTGATCCCCATGTACTTCGTGATCGGCGGTTGGGGCAGCGAGCGGCGAGTCTATGCGGCGGTAAAGTTCTTCCTCTTCACGCTGGCCGGCGGGCTGCTCATGCTGGTGGGGATCCTGGTGCTCTACTTCCTGCACCGCAATGCGACCGGGATCGCGAGCTTCTCCTACGAGAGTCTGCGCGGGCTGCATCTTTCCCTGGGCAGCCAGCGCTGGCTGTTCCTGGCCTTCTTCGCCGCTTTCGCGGTGAAGGTGCCTCTGGTGCCGCTGCACACCTGGCTTCCCGACGCTCACACCGAAGCGCCGACGGCCGGTTCGGTCATCCTGGCCGGGGTCCTTCTGAAGATGGGCACCTACGGTTTCCTGCGTTTCTCGCTGCCGCTGTTCCCACGCGCCGCCAAGGAGTTGGTGCCGCTGCTTTCGATCCTGGCGATCGTGGGCATCCTGTACGGGGGCGTGATCGCGGTGATGCAGAGAGACTTGAAGCGGTTGGTGGCCTACTCTTCGGTGTCGCACCTCGGCTTCATCGTGTTGGGAACGTTCGCGCTGACCACCCAGGCCATGCAGGGCGGCGTGCTGTACATGGTCAACCACGGGCTTTCCACCGGGGCGCTCTTCCTTCTGGTCGGCATGCTCTACGAGCGGCGCCATTCGCGCATGATCTCCGACTTTGGAGGGGCCGCGGCCGTGGTGCCGGTGCTGGCCGGCTTCTTCCTGATCACCGCCTTGTCCAGCATGGCCTTGCCGGGACTGAACGGGTTCGTCGGGGAGTTCCTGGTGCTGCTCGGGACCTTCCTCGCCAATCGGGTCTACGCTGTGCTGGCCGCGGGTGGGGTGATCCTGGCCGCGGTCTACCTGCTGTGGGCCTACCAACGGGTCATGCACGGACCGGTATCGAACGAGCAGACCCGCCGCATGAAGGATCTGTCGGTCCGTGAGATCGCCATCCTCGTGCCGCTGGTCACGGCAATGATCTTCATAGGTGTCTACCCTCGCCCACTGCTCTCGCGCATGCAGCCGTCGGTCGACCGCGTGATCGAGATCGTCACCGAAGCCAACTCATCCTCCGCTTTGCCCTCGCGGTAAGGAGCCGCCCGTGCCTCTAGCTCAGTTGGCCCCGGACATCGTCGCCCCGGTGGTGAACTTCAAGGCCGTCTGCCCGGAGATCGCCATGGCGGTGGCCGGCCTGATCCTGCTCTTGGTGGCCGCGTTCGGACCGAGTGTCCGGGCGGGGGTATTCAAGGCGCTGTCGCTGGCCGGCATCGCGGTGGCGGGCGGGCTGACCGCCTGGATCTGGACGGGCCACACGGTGGCCTTCAGCCGGATGATCGCCTCCGACGGAGTGGCGATGTACGCGAGGGCGATCCTGCTCTCGGTGGCCGCTCTGGTCGTGCTGATGGCCGGCGGGGAAGACGACGGCAAGCAGTCGCGGGGGGAGTTCTACTCGCTTGTGGTGCTGTCGGTGACCGGCATGATGCTGCTTGCGGCGTCGGCCGACCTGGTGATGGTGTTCGTCGCTCTGGAACTTCTCTCTCTTTGCCTCTACGTCCTGGCCGGTTTCACCTTGGAGCGCTCGGCCTCCCAGGAGTCGGCCCTGAAGTACTTCCTGCTGGGGGCTTTCTCCTCGGCGTTCTTCATCTACGGAGTGGCGCTTACCTACGGTGCCACGGGGTCGACCAACATCGCCGTGATCTCCTCCGTCGCCGCGACGGTCTCCTCGCCCAGGCTGCTTCTTGCCGGCCTGGCACTGCTCGGCGTGGGCTTCTCGTTCAAGGTCGCCGCCGCCCCATTCCACATGTGGATTCCCGACGTCTACCAGGGCGCGCCGACCTCGGTGACCGCCCTGATGGCTTCGGGCACCAAGGTCGCCGCGTTCGCCGCGTTCCTGCGCGTCTTCGTCGGAGGATTCGGGGGGCTGGTGCTGGACTGGCGGCCGGTGCTGTGGGTCCTGGCTGTTCTGACCATGCTGGTGGGCGCGGTACTCGGCGTCGTGCAGACGGATTTGAAGCGGCTGCTCGCCTACTCCTCGATCGCACATGCCGGCTACATCCTGATCGGGGTGGTCGCCGCCAGCCGTGCGGGAATCGGCGCGTCTCTCTATTACCTTCTCGCCTATGCCCTGACGGTGATCGGAGCCTTCGCCGTGGTAGCCCGCCTGGAGCGCGCCGAGCACAAATCCGAGGCGCGGCTTTCGATCTCGGGCGGGTTCGTCTCGCTCAGCGACCTTGCCGGGCTGGGCGCGCGCCAACCGGTGCTGGCAGGTTTGCTGACGCTCTTCCTGCTCTCCCTTGCCGGCATCCCGCCGACGTCGGGGTTCGTGTCGAAGTTCACGGTCTTCTCCGCCGCCGTGGACTCCGGGCAGACGGGTTTGGTCGTGATCGGGGTGGCGACCAGCGTGGTGGCGGCCTTCTACTACCTCAAGGTCATCGTGATGATGTTCATGCAGCCGGGACCCGACCAGGCGTCTCCGAGGCCCACAGCTGCCGGTCTGGCGGCGGTGCTCGGGATCACCGCGGCGGCGACCGTGTTCCTTGGAGTGCTGCCGGGTTGGGTCCTCGAGGCCGCCAGGTCGGCGGCACGGTTCCTGGGGTAGTGTGGTGCGCTCGAATGTAGGGGAACTTCGGGCGCACCACACCGGCCGAGCGCCGCGTATCATAGGCCGACCCGCAGGGTGCGGGCGGACCCCGGAGGGGCAAGGGTGGCATCTCGACAGATGACGGCGGAGCCGGCGCAGTTGGAGGCGGCGCTACGCGACGGTCTTTCCCGGGTGGAAGTTCAATTGCGCGAAGCCGTGCAATCCCAGGACCCATTTATGGCCGAAGTCTCCAGGCATCTTCTGGAGGCGGGAGGCAAGCGGTTTCGCCCGACACTGGTGCTGGCCTGCGGGCACTTCGGTGACCCGGAGGATTCAAGGTTGGTCCCCGCCGCGACGGCAGTCGAGCTGACTCACCTTTCGAGTCTCTATCACGACGACGTCATCGACGAGGCCGAAGTGCGCCGCGGCACCGGCAGCGCAAACGCGCGCTGGACCAACACGGTGGCCGTGCTGGCCGGTGATTACCTGTTCGCTCGCGCGTCGGAGCTGACCGCGCACCTGGGCCTGGAGGCGACCCGGCTGATGGCGCGCACCATCGCGCTGCTGTGCGAGGGTCAGATCGCCGAGGTGCGAGGCCCCGGTCCCGGCGAGGATCCGATCGAGCACTACATGTCGGTTGTGCGCCGCAAGACGGCGGCCCTGATCTCGGCTTCTTGCCGTCTGGGCGGCATGCTCTCGGGCGCCGGCGAGGAGCAGTCGCAGGCCCTGGGCCGCTACGGGGAGAAGTTGGGCGTCGCCTTCCAGCTCGCGGACGACCTGATGGACGTCACTCACGACGAGGCGACCACCGGCAAGGCGCCCGGAACCGACCTTCGCGAAGGAGTGAAGACCCTTCCGGTTCTCTACGCGCTGGGCTCGATGCGCGATTCCGACGGGGAGATGGCGGCGCTGCTGCGGGCACCGAAGCTCGAAGGCGCCGAGGTGGACCGGGCGCTGGAGATGCTGCGAGCCCATCCGGCAGTGGCAAGGGCCGGGGAAGAGGTGGCCTCTTTCGTCGCGCGGGCCGAGGCGGAACTGGCCGTCCTGCCCGACGGAGCGGCTCGGTGTATGCTGCGCGACCTGGCCGGCATGATCATTGCTCGCACCGACCAGGGGCTGGGTCAGGGCTGACCCGCCGGACTCGGATTCGACGTTCGACGATTGGCAATCCCAACGTAGGCGATACAGAGGGTGAGCATGTCGGATTACTTCCGGTCCTACGGGACGCTGGGGGCCTTCGTCCTGGTGGGAATCGGGTTCTTCGCGCTGGCGATGGCCGCCAACTGGGTCCTGCGGCCGAGCCGGCCGCGGCGCGAGAAGCTACTCACCTACGAGTGCGGCATCGACCCGGTCGGCGTGGGCTGGAGCCAGACCCAGATTCGCTACTACATCTTCGCCTTCTTCTTCGTCGTCTTCGACGTGGAGAGCGTGTTTCTCTTCCCGTGGGCCCTGGTCTTAGAGCGGCTGGGTGTGGCGGCTCTGGTCGAGATGGCCGTGTTCATCGGCGTCCTGGCCCTGGCCCTGCTCTACGGCTGGAAGAAGGGGGTCCTGAAGTGGGTCTGATCGACCAGGTCTCCCTGCCCCAGCCGATCAAGTTCGTGCTCAACTGGGGACGCAAGTATTCGCTCTGGGTCATGAACTTCGGGCTTGCCTGCTGCGCCATCGAGTTCATCGCCGCCTCGACCTCGCGACACGATTTCATCCGGCTGGGCGTGATCCCCTTCGCGCACGGGCCTCGTCAGGCCGACTTCCTCTGCGTCGCCGGCACCGTGACCGACAAGATGGCCGCGCCTTTGAAGCGCATCTACGAGCAGATGCCGGACCCCAAGTATGTGATCGCTTTCGGCTCCTGCGCCAACACCGGAGGGCCTTACTGGGACTCCTATTCGGTGACCAAGGGCGTGGACCAGATCATCCCCGTGGACGTCTATGTGCCCGGTTGTCCCCCGCGCCCCGAGGCTCTTCTCGAGGGCATCATCAAGCTGCAGAAGCTCATCCAGGGCGAGGACTTGAAGGCGCGCTACGCCGGTCGGGACGCGGTGGCCGACTGATGGCACCGGCTGATCTCCTCACCGCCCTGAGGGGCGTTCTGGGAGACGAGGCCGTGGTGGGCCTGGTCGAGTACGGCCAACTCACGGCCACGGTGGATCGGGGGCTCTGGATCGAGGCGGTGCGCAGCTGCCGAGGCGAGCCCGCGCTCGGTTTCGACTTCTTCGACTTCCTGACGGCCGTGGACTTGCTGGAGGAAGGGTTCGCCGTCGTGCTGCATCTCTACTCCACGCCTAATGCCCACCACCTGAACCTGCGCTGCGTCGTCCCGCGCGAGGATGCGCGCCTGCCTTCGGTTTCCGAGGTCTACGCGGGGGCCGACTGGCACGAGCGGGAGACCTGGGAGATGTTCGGCGTCGTTTTCGAGGGCCATCCCAACCTCGTTCACATCGAGCTTCCCGACAACTTCGAGGGCCACCCGCTGCGCAAGGAGTTCCATCTCGCCTCGCGGGTCGCCAAGCCGTGGCCGGGAGAGAAGGAGCCTTCCGAGCGCCACGCGGGGGAGAGGGAGACGCCCGATCTCCAAACCGGGCAGAAGGAGTTTTCCGAGGGCGACGCGGGACAGGAAGAGCCCCCTGAGCGTCCCGCGGGGGACAAGCCGTGAGCACACCCATGGCGATTACCGCAGGCTTCCCCGCCGGACTGGGCGACGGGGTGAGCGTGGAGGTGCGCGGGCGCGACCTCGCCACCGGAGAGATGACCCTGAACATCGGCCCTCAGCACCCCTCGACCCACGGCGTGCTGCGGCTCTTGGTGACCGTGGACGGCGAGCGCATCCTCGAGTGCCGGCCGGTGGTCGGCTACATGCATCGGGGCTTCGAGAAGCTGTCCGAGTACCGCGACTACCGCCAGATCATGGCGCTGATGAACCGGCACGACTGGATTTCGGCCGCCTGCAACGAGGTCGGTGTGGCGCTGTTGGTCGAGAAGATGATGGGCTTGGAGGTCCCCGAGCGAGCGCAGTGGATCCGCACCATCATCTGCGAGTGGAACCGCATCCTGAATCACCTGGTCTTCGTGGGCTCGTTTCCCCTGGAGCTGGGCGCACTGACGCCGGTCTTCTACGCCTTCCGTGAGCGGGAGGAAATCCAGAGACTGATGGAGATGGCCACCGGCCAGCGGCTGCACCACAACTTCTTTCGAGTGGGCGGTTTGAAGGAGGACGTGCCGGCCGGATTCCTCGCGCTTTCGCGTGAGCTGGTGGGTCGTATTCGCGCTCGCATCCGCGAATACGAGGACCTGCTGCTGGGCAACGAGATCTTCAAGGCGCGCACCAAGGGCATTGGCGTGCTGAGCGCCGAGGTCGCCCTCGACCACGGGGTCTCCGGGGCGATCCTGCACGCGACCGGCTGTTCGGAGGACGCGCGCAAGACCGAGCCCTATCTGAAGTACGGCGAGGTCGACTTCGATGTGCCGGTGGGCGAGAACGGGGACGCCTACGATCGCTTCCTCGTTCTGATCGAACGCATTCGCGCCTCGCTTCGGATCATCGAACAGGCCAACGACCTCGTTCCGGCGGGCCCCGTCAACTTGAGGATGCCCAAGGTGGTCAAGGTCCCCGAGGGCGCCGCGTACATCCGCACCGAGAACCCGCTCGGCCAGCTCTCCTACTACTGCGTCTCGCGCGGAGAGAAGACACCGTGGCGATTCAAGATCCGCACTCCCTCGTTCAACAACGTCTCGGTGCTTCCCCACATGCTCCGGGGCGTCCTGCTGCCCGACCTCGTGGCGATCATGGGAAGCATGCTGTTCGTGGTGGGTGACGTGGACCGATGAACCTCGAGGCCTTCTTCGCCGACCCCTGGCTGCTCTTGGCAGGCAAGATCTTGGGCGTGCTCGGCGTGTTCGTGGCGGCGATGCTGGTGGTGGGCTACGGCGAGCACAAGGTCATGGCGCACATGCAGGCGCGCCTGGGCCCCATGGAGGCCGGGCGCTTCCACGGCTGGGCTCAGCTCATCGCCGACGGCGTGAAGTTCCTCCAGAAGGAGGACATCGTGCCCGCGGCCGCGGATCGCACCGTCTTCAAGCTGGCGCCGGCCGTGGTGATGATCCCGACGCTGATGGTCTTCGTCGTGATCCCGTGGGCGCCGGGTCTGGCAGCCGAGAAGCTGGACGTCGGGCTGTTCTACGTGCTGGCGATCAGCTCGGTCAGCGTGGTCGGAGTGCTGATGGCCGCCTGGGCGAGCGCCAACAAGTTCTCCTTGATCGGGGGTCTTCGCGCCGCCGCCCAGCTCATCTCCTACGAGCTTCCCCTGGTGTTCGCCTCGGCTGCTGTGGCCATACAGGCGGGCACGATGTCGTTGGTGGGTATCGTCGAGGCCCAGCATGCCTACCCATTCGTGCTCACCCAGTTCGTCGGTCTCGCCGTGTTCTTCATGGCCGGCCTGGCAGAGCTATCGCGCTCACCGTTCGACATGCCCATGGCGGACTCAGAGATCATCTTCGGATCCGTCACGGAGTACTCGGGCCTTCGCATGGCCTTCTTCATGCTTACCGAGTACGCGGGCATCGCCGCGATCTCGGCCATCGCCTCGGTGCTCTACCTCGGCGGCTGGAAGGGGCCCTTCTACATCCCGGGCTTGGAGAAGCTGACGGCGGTGGGTTGGACGGTCTCCAAGACGCTGGCGCTTGCTTTCGTGATGATCTGGGCGCGCTCGACCTTCCCGCGGCTTCGCGAGGACCAGCTTCAGCGCTTCTCGTGGCAACTGCTCATCCCGACCTCGCTCGGCCTGATCCTCGTGGTCGGCGCCTGCAAGGTGGTGTTCTAGCGATGGCGATTCCGGGGGTGGGTCTGCTCAAGGGGTTGGCCGTCACGTTCAAGACGATGTCGCGCCGCTCGGTCACCCAGCAGTACCCGCACGTTCGTCCGGAGCTACCTGCCCGCACCCGCGGCGTCATCGCGTTGCTGGAGGGCAACTGCACCGTGTGCATGCTCTGCGCGCGCGAGTGCCCCGACTGGTGCATCTACATCGAGTCGCACAAGGAAGTTGTTCCGGCCAAGGAGGAGGGGGCCCGGCCGCGGACCCGCAACTCACTCGACCGCTTCGCGATCGACTTCGCGCTCTGCATGTACTGCGGCATCTGCGTGGAGGTCTGCCCCTTCGCCGCGCTGTACTGGTCGCCGGAGTTCGAATACTCCGAGTACGACATTGCGGAGCTGACGCACGAGAAGGACCGGTTGGGTGGGTGGATGGCCACGGTGCCCGAGCCGCCGGCCCTGGAGGAGGGTGCCGTGTCTTCCCAGGCGTCCGGAGTTGGGCGCAAGTCCACCGAGGCCAAGACGGTGGAGCCCGCCCAGGGCGCCACTCCTCTCGCCCAGGCCGAACCGGCCCAACCCTCTGCCGGCGATCTGGAGGTGGGGGAATGACGGGCTACGACTGGGTGTTCCTGGCGATGGCCTTGGTCACGGCCGGCGGCGCGCTGGCGGTGGTGACGACCCGCAATGTGGTCCACGGTGCCCTGGCATTGGTGATCTCGCTGGGCGGGGTCGCCCTGATCTACTTCTTGCTCACGGCGCCGTTCGTGGCACTGGCGCAGCTTCTGATCTATGTGGGGGCGATCGTGATCCTGCTGCTGTTCGCCCTGATGCTCACCCGCGCACCACTCGGCACGGAAACGCTAGACAACCCGTCGATGGCGCAGCGCCTGATCGGCGCCACGGTTGCCTCGGCCCTCTTCGGGCTGATGGCCGTGCTGCTGACCGACGGATTCCGCGGCAAGATGATCGACCTCAGCAGCCCCACCTCCACGAGCGTGCTGGGCGAGTCCCTGTTCCGCTACTTCGTGCTTCCGTTCGAGGCCGTTTCGATGTTGCTGCTGGCGGCTCTGGTGGGATCGATCGTGCTGGCGAGGAAGGACTGAGGCCGTGGGCACTCTGCACATGACACTGCCGCTGGTGCTCTCGACCTTCCTGTTCTGTGTAGGCATCTACGGTGTGCTCGTCCGCCGCAACGCGGTGATCGTGCTGATGTCCATCGAGCTGATGCTCAATGCGGTGAACCTCAACCTGGTCGCGTTCTCCGTATTCCTGCGCAGCCACTTCGCCGTCGGGCAAGTCTTCGCGCTGTTCGTGATCGCGGTGGCCGCTGCCGAGGTGGGCATCGGTCTGGCGATCGTGCTGCTCATCTATCGGAACCGGGAAACGGTCAATGTGGACGATGTTCATCTGCTCCGCTGGTAGCGGGAAGAGGAGCCGGGAAGAGGGGTTGCGCTTGTCCGTTCTGGATTCGCACTCGCGGAAAGCCCGCGGCCCGGGCGGGCACGGGCCCGGGCGAGGGGTGGGCTGAGCCGTGTTCCTGCGCAGCGCGTGGTTGGTTCCGGCCCTTCCGGCGGCCGCATTCTTCGCCGTCCTCTTCTTCGGCAAGCGTCTGAGGAGCAGGGGTGCCGGGATTAGCATCCTGGCCACCGGCATTTCGTTTGCGCTCTCCGTCGGCATTCTCGCTCGAGTAGTCGGCGGGGCGGCAGCCGTCGAGCGAAGCATGGAGTGGGCTCGCTTCGGCGGGAAGCTTGCTCTGCGTTTGGGAATGAAAGTCGACGGGCTGACGGCCGTGATGTTCGTGGTCGTCACCAGCGTCTCGTTGCTGGTGCAGATCTATTCCACGGGCTACATGCGCGGTGATGCCCGCTACACCTGGTTCTTCGCCGCGCTCTCACTGTTCACCGCCGGCATGCTGGATGTGGTGATCGCCGACAACCTGATCCAGCTTCTGATCGGCTGGGAGATCATCGGTCTCTGCTCCTACTTCCTGATCGGTCATTACTGGGAGGAGAAGGAGAACTCCGACGCCGGCATCAAGGCGTTCATCACCACCCGGATCGGTGACGTGGGCTTCCTTCTCGGCATCTTCACGCTCTTCTCCGCCACCAGGACGTTCAGCATCGACGGGATCATAAGGGCGGTGGAGTCCGGCCAGGTCTCGCCGGGATGGGTGACCGCCGGCGCGGTGCTGCTCTTCTGCGGGGCGATCGGTAAGTCCGCTCAGTTCCCCTTGCACGTGTGGCTTCCCGACGCGATGGCCGGCCCAACTCCGGTCTCGGCTTTGATCCACGCGGCGACCATGGTTGCGGCCGGTGTGTTCCTGGTCGGGCGCATGTTCCCGGTGTTCTCCGCCTCGACTCCTGCGATGAACGAGATCGCCATCCTGGCATCGATCACGATGCTGATCTCCGCGCTGATGGCGCTGGTGCAGGACGACATCAAGAAGGTCCTGGCTTACTCGACCATCTCCCAGCTTGCCTACATGATGGCCGGGCTGGCGGTGGGCGCCTACTCCGCGGGCATCTTCCACCTGTTCACCCACGCCTTCTTTAAGGCTCTGCTCTTTCTCGCGGCCGGAAGCGTCATTCATGCCGTGCACTCAAACAACCTCTCGGACATGGGGGGCCTGCGCCGCGCCATGCCCTGGACCTTCGTGACGTTCGCGATCGGATCGCTGGCCCTGGCCGGCATCCCGCCCTTCGGCGGGTTCTGGTCGAAAGACGAGATCATCGGCGAGGCCTTCAAGGCGGGATTTGGTGGAGAGGTGCTGCGTGGAGCGAGCCCGGCGGTTGCCAGGGTCGTGTTCGTCGTTGCGCTGGTCACCGCGTTCCTGACGGCTTTCTACATGGCGCGCGCGGTCAGGCTTGCGTTCTTCGGTGCCTTTCGCGGACACGGCCAACCGCGCGAGTCCGAGTGGCGTATGACAGGCGTGCTGGTCGCGCTGGCGATTCCGGCAGCGCTGGCCGGGTTGGCGGGAGCGCCGTTCATGGGCCGCCACGCCTTTGGCTCCTGGATCGCCGCCGCCGGCGAGAGCGTTCATCACTCGCCCAGCCTCAACCTTTCGCTGGCGGGCCTGAGCGCGGGACTGGCTCTGGTGGCGATCTGGGTGGCGTGGAGGGTCTACTCACGCGTGAGCGTGGAGCGGGACCCGATGCTTGGCATGGGTGGGCTCACCCGGTTGCTCGTCAACAAGTTCTACCTGGACGAACTCTACTCGAGGGGCATCATCCGGCCGATCCAGTACGGGCTCTCGGCCGTGGCGAGTTGGCTCGATCGCCGGGTGGTTGACGGGGTAGTGAACGCCGCTTCAGTAGTCACCCGGGGGGTTTCCAACCTCGCCTACGACGTGATGGATCAGAAGGTGATCGACGGGGCCGTCAACGGGTTGGGCCGCACTGCCAAGAGCGGGGGGAGCCTGCTGAAGTATCTGCAGACCGGTCAGGTGCAGTGGTACGCGGCGATGCTGGTCGCCGGCGTCGTGGTCCTCGCCGCGGTGGCCACGAGGTAACGGGAAAGCGGTGCTTGTGGGGCCGCTGGTCTGCCCGGCGGCAAGGGCCGGGGGGATGTGATTGTGAGGCGGGAGATGAGGGGCCCAAGGGAACGGGTCCTGCGGCAACGAGGTTCGCGAGATAGACGAGGAAGGGAGCGCACGGCATGCGGTTCGACGATTGGGCACTAAGTCTGGCGGTTTTCCTGCCGGCCGCCGGCGCCCTGGCGATCCTGCTGGTGCCCAAGAAGAGGGAGCAGACGGCCAAAGCGCTTGCGCTGCTGTTCTCGGGTCTGGCAGCGGTGGTCGGCGTGGGGATCCTGTTGCGGTTCGACTACCAGGCGAGCCAGACCCTCCAGTTCGCGGTGGACAACCGCTGGATCACCACGATCGGGGCCCGCTACCACCTCGGGGTGGACGGCATCGGGCTGCCCCTACTGGCGCTCTCGCTCCTGATGAGCTTCCTGTCGGTTGTCTACTCCATGCGCATCCTGCCCGAGCCCCGCAACGCCAAGGCGTTCCTCGCGCTGGTGCTGCTGCTCGAGACCGGGATGAACGGAACGTTCGTGGCGCTGGACCTGATCCTGTTCTTCATCTTCTGGGAACTGGTCCTGGTCCCGATGTACTTCATCATCGGGGTCTGGGGCGGGCCGCGCCGGGAGTACGCGGCGATCAAGTTCTTCCTCTACACCCTGTTCGGCTCGGTGTTCATGCTCCTTGGCTTCCTGGCCCTGTACTTCAAGAGCATCGACCCGGCCACCGGCGCGCACACCTTCGATATCGTCACGCTCACCCATCAGTCCTTCGCGCCGGGTTTCGAGAAGTTGGTCTTCCTGGGGATCTTCCTCGGCTTTGCCATCAAGGTTCCCATGTTCCCGTTCCACACCTGGCTGCCCGACGCCCACACCGAGGCGCCGACGGTCGGCTCGGTGCTTCTGGCCGCCGTCCTGCTGAAGATGGGCACCTACGGCTTCGTGCGCATTGCCCTGCCGGTTCTGCCGCAGGCCGCGCGCTCCTACGCCCCGGCCATCGCCGTCCTGGCGACGATCGCCATCGTCTACGGAGCGCTGAACTGCCTGGCGCAGAAGGACATGAAGCGACTGATCGCCTTCTCCTCGGTGGGCCACATGGGCTTCGTCATGCTGGGCATCGCAACCCTGACCACGATCGGCATCAACGCGGCGATCTTCGGGATGGTGGCCCACGGCCTGATCACCGGCATGCTCTTCTTCACGGCCGGCTCGATCCATGATCGCTACCACACCCGGTTGATCGAGGACATCGGCGGCGGCATGCTGGCCAAGCTCCCGCACTTGGGCGGGACGCTGACGTTCGTGGCCATCGCCTCGCTTGGTCTGCCGGGACTGGCCGGGTTCTGGGGTGAGCTCTACGCGCTGCTTGCCGCCTACCGACCGGCGCCCGGGCTGTCGCTGCCGCTCTATCGCACTCTGATGGTCTTCGGCGCAATCGGCACCGTGCTGACGGCGGGCTACTTCTTGTGGATGCTTCAGCGGGTGAACCTGGGCAAGATCCCGGAGCGCTGGCGGGCCTCGAAGTTCGAGGACGTCACGGCGGTGGAGTGGGCGGCCTGGGCGCCGGTGCTGGTCCTGATCGTGGCGCTCGGAGTCTGGCCTGCCGCCGTCCTTGGGATCACCAACGACGCGGTCGCGGCCCTCGCGCGCGTGTTCGGGGGGTAGAGGTGTCGGGTCCGGGTGATGAGTGCTTGGAGTGCGAGAACGCCGCGGCGCGGGAGACGAGACAGGTGAAGGTGGACGCCGCAAGGAGGGGGAGATGGTGAGCATCGACTACCACGCCATCGCGCCGGAGCTGGTGCTTGCGGGCACAGCGCTGGTGGTGCTGGTGGTCGACCTGTTCCTTCGCGCCGAACGAAAGTGGCTGGCGATGCCGGTCTCTCTCGCCGGGGTGATCGCCTCGCTCGCGGCCTTGGTCACACTCGCCGGCGCCGGGCGGCGCGTGACCTTCGGCGGGATGTTCGTGGTGGACAACTACTCGCTGCTGTTCAAGGCGCTGTTCCTCGGCTCTGCCCTGATCGTGATGCTGGTTTCGCTTCGCCACTTCGATGACGGCGTCTACTACCAGGGTGAGGCGTACTTCCTGCTGCTGGTGAGCTTCCTCGGCATGCTGCTCATGCCCTCGGCCCGGGATCTGCTGATGCTCTTCCTGGCCTTGGAGCTCGTCTCGGCGCCGGCGTTCCTTCTGGCCGGCTGGCGGAAGAGGGATCCGCGATCGAATGAGGGGGCCCTGAAGTTCTTCCTCATCGGCGTGCTCGCCACGGCGGTGATGCTCTTCGGCATGAGCCTGGTCTACGGGGTCACCGGACACACCAACCTCTACCTCATCGCCCGAGCCCTGCTTCCGACCGGAGCTCATCCCGTGGTGCTGCTGGCGATGATGTTCGTGTTGGTCGGTTTCGCCTTCAAGGTCTCGGCGGTGCCCTTCCACTTCTGGGCCCCCGACACCTATGAAGGCGCCCCGATTCCGGTCGCGGCGTTCTTGTCCGTGGCATCCAAGGCCGCCGGCTTCGCCGGCCTGCTCCAGGTGACCTTCCTCGCTTTCCCGCGCTATGCGCAGTACTGGGCGCCGGCGTTGGCGGCACTCTCGGCGCTCACCATGACGCTGGGCAACCTCACGGCGCTGGTACAGCGCAACATCGTGCGTCTGCTTGCCTACTCCTCGATCGCTCAGGCCGGCTACATGCTGCTGCCCTTCGGCCTCATCGGCCACCGAGCCGGCACCGCCAACAACGCCTTCGCGGCCATCCTGGTCTACCTGCTGATCTACGCGTTCATGAATCTCGGGGCCTTTGCCGTGGTGGTGGCGGTGGCCCGCCACGAGCCGGGTAACCAGATCTCCGACTACGCCGGTCTCGGCAAGCGCTCGCCGGCGCTGGCCGTGGCGATGACGCTGTTCCTGCTCTCGCTGGCCGGGGTGCCGCCGTTGGCCGGCTGGGCGGCCAAGTTCTTCGTTTTCCGCGCCACGATCCAGTCGGAGGTCCTTTGGCTCGCGGTCGTGATGGTCGCGAACACGATCGTGGGCGCTTTCTACTACCTGGGCATCATCAAGACGATGTGGATGGGGGATCCGGCGGCGGGCAAGGGCCCGGTGGGCGTGCCGCGCTCGCTTGCGGTGGCCATCGCCGTGGCCGCGGCCGGGGTGCTCGCGGTCGGGATCTATCCCGAGGTCATCGTTCGCTACGCGCCGCTGTCCACGTTGCTCGCGGTCCACTAGTCGCGACCCACCAGCGGGCCGGTGCGCCGCACATCGGGAAGTTCGCGATGGGGGCGTGACGTTTATCATGGGGAACGCGGCTCGAGACGTCTCGGTGCGGCAGGTCCCGGCTCGGGTGCCATCTGGAGGTCTGTGACATGCGGGGGTTTGGCAACGGATTGAAGACCGCGGTGCTGCTGGCCGCTTTGTCGGGCTTGATGCTCATGGCCGGACAGACCATCGGCCACGGATTCGGCCTGAAGTTCGCGTTCGGGCTGGTTCTGGTGATGAACGGCGTGGCCTACTGGTTCTCAGACAAGATCGCGATCCTGTCGGCTCGGGCCAAGCCGGTGACCGAGCAGGAGATGCCCGGCTACTACGCCATCGTGCGCCGGCTCACCTCGAAGGCCGGGTTGCCCATGCCCAAGCTGTACGTCATCCCGTCACCTCAGCCCAACGCCTTCGCCACCGGACGCAACCCGCGCCACTCGGCGGTCGCGGTCACTCAGGGCATCCTCGGGATCCTGACCGAGGAGGAGCTTGAGGGTGTGATCGCTCACGAGCTTTCGCATGTGGGCAACCGCGACATCCTCATCAGCTCGATCGCCGCCACGTTAGCCGCGACGATCACCTTCCTGGCTCGCCTGGCTTTCTACGCCGCCATCTTCGGTGGAGGTAGGGACGATGAGGACCGGGGCAGCGGCATCGGAGAGCTGGCTTTCTTGATCCTCGGCCCGATCGCGGCGATGCTGATCCAGCTTGCCGTGTCCCGCTCCAGGGAGTATCAGGCCGATGACTCCGGCGGCAGGCTGTGCGGAAAGCCGCTGGCGCTGGCGAGCGCTCTGGCGAAGCTGGAACGTGGAGCTCAGCTCGTGCCGGTGCAGACCAACGCCGCGATGGCGCACATGTACATCGTCAATCCGCTGCGAGGGCGGAGTATGTCCCGCATGTTCTCGACCCACCCGCCCACCGAGGAGCGCATCGCAAGGCTTCAGCGGCTCGCGCAGGTCATCGGCTAGCGGCCCCGCCTCCGGCGGGTGCGCGTGGTCGAGTCGGAGAGGAGGAAGTGATGGGGGAGGAAGAGAAGACCTGGACCGAGAGCTTCAAGGTCAAGGGCTCCGAGCTCGTCGAGCGTATCGACAAGCTGATCCGCGAGGGCAACGTGCGGCGCATCATCGTGAAGCGAGGCGACCACACGGTCGTGGGGTTCCCACTCACGGCCGGGGTGGCGGCGGCGTTGTTCGCCCCCATGCTCGCCGCGGCCGGGGCGGTGGCCGCGCTGGTCACCGACTGCACGATCGTGGTCGAGCGCCACGAGCCGCCCATGTCCAAGGCCAAGGAGAAGCCCAAGGCCAAGCCGGCCCCCAAGGCCAAGCCCAAGGCCAAGGCGTAGCCCAAGGGGTAGGAGGCACGCGGCCGCTTCGCTCGCGCGGCGCGCGCACCCGCGGCGGCCTACGACCGGCAGTTCACGAACTGCCGGTGAGCCGGTGAGCCCGTGGTTGTCGAGCAACCCCATCGGGGGCGGCAACTCGGGCCGTCCTGCCCGGATCAGGAACTCGAATCGTCCCGCCCGGTCAGGAAGTCGGGTCGAGAACGCGGCCCATGAACAGGACCGACCCGGTGGCCCGGTCACGGATGAGGAAGAGGAACGGGCGGTCGATCGCCATGGTCGCGTGCCCCAGCGTTGCGGATCCCGCCTTTGCCACGACCGCGGTGGCGGCGGCCGCCTCAGTCCCGTGCTCGTCTACCGAGATGAACCCCTTGTGCAGAACCGCGTCCACGTATAGTTCCCGGATCTCTGTCATCCCCGTGAAGTCGGCACCGCTGTTTCCCATCGGAGGCACGAACGCAGTCGGCATCCCGAGGGCGCTCAGCGCGTCGTTCAGCGATGCCGTCGCTTTCTGGCCGACCCAAGCGTTCTCAATGTGGTTCGTTTGGCGACCGGCATGGAGGGTGGAGCCTACTGTCAGCTCACCCCAGATGACATGCGCCCTGCTGGCGACAAGGGCTACCGGTAGTTCACGAACTGAAGCGGGATGGCGTAGTCGGCCTCTTTCAGTTGGGCGATGGCGCGCTGAAGCTCGTCGCGGCTCTTGCTCGACACGCGGACCTGGTCATCCTGGATCTGGACCTGGACCTTCAGCCCGGTGCGCTTCAGGTCCTTGACCATGGCCCGGCCCTTTTCCTGGTCGATGCCCTGGACGATCTTGATCTCCAGGCGGTAGGTGCTGCCCGCGGCCGGCTTGGGCTCTTCGTGGTCCAGCGCCTTCAGGGAGATCTCGCGGCGCACCAGCCGCTCCTTGAACACTTCGAAAGCCGCCTTGACCTTGGCCTCGGTGGCCGAGCGGATCTCGATCTGCTCGCCGGACCAGGCTATCGACGTGCCGGTGTCCTTGAAGTCGAAGCGCTGGGAGACCTCCTTTCGTGCCTGGTTGAGCGCGTTGTCGACCTCTTGGCGGTCCACTTGCGAGACCACGTCAAAGGAGTTGTCTGCCACCTTGAATACCTCCCGCTCGCCCTGCCGATACTGCGGCGTAGCGTAGGGTCAGCGACGGGGTTCTGTCCATCGGCAAGGCGGGGGAAACCGCCGTGGATGCCGGTGAGCGGACGATGCCGGTCCCGGTTGCCGGGTTCGGGCACCGTGTGTATCCTTGCCCGGCGAGGTCCCTTGTGGGCTTCCATGGTGGGGTGCCCGAGTGGCCAAAGGGAGCGGTCTGTAAAATCGTCGGCGCAGCCTACGGAGGTTCGAATCCTCCCCCCACCACTGCGTGCCCCCTTAGCTCAGTCGGCAGAGCGTTTCCTTGGTAAGGAAAAGGTCGGCGGTCCGATTCCGCCAGGGGGCTCTCCACCGGACGAGGAGTCCGGTTGGGGCGGTGTAGCTCAGGTGGTAGAGCAAGCGGCTCATAATCGCTGTGTCGCAGGTTCGAGTCCTGCCACCGCTACGAAAGGTGCTGGGCGCGAGTACCTCCCGGCCGGGGCGAAGCCGGCCGGGCCCGGTGGGAGGGCCCGGAGGGCGAGGGGAGTAGGAGGAAGCGATGGCCAAGAAGAAGTTCGAGCGCACCAAGCCTCACGTGAACATCGGCACGATCGGTCACATCGACCACGGTAAGACCACGCTCACGGCGGCCATCACCAAGGTGCTGCACGAGACCAACCCCAACGTGGAGTTCACCGCCTTCGACCAGATCGACAAGGCTCCTGAGGAGAAGGCGCGAGGCATCACCATCGCCATCGCCCACGTGGAGTACGAGACGGCCAACCGCCACTACGCCCACGTGGACTGCCCCGGGCATGCCGACTACATCAAGAACATGATCACCGGCGCCGCCCAGATGGACGGGGCGGTCCTGGTGGTCTCCGCCGCCGACGGCCCCATGCCCCAGACCCGTGAGCACGTCCTGCTCGCCCGTCAGGTCGGGGTTCCCTCGATCGTGGTCTATTTGAACAAGACCGACATGGTCGACGACCCCGAGCTGATCGAGCTGGTGGAGCTTGAGGTCAGGGAGCTTCTTTCAAGCTATGAGTTCCCCGGCGACGAGATCCCCGTGGTCAAGGGCTCTGCCCTAAAGGCCCTTGAGGGCGACGCCGAGGCCGCCAAGAGCATCATGGAGCTGCTTGACGCCTGCGACTCCTACATCCCCGAGCCGGCCAGAGACGTCGACAAGCCCTTCCTGATGCCCATCGAGGACGTGTTCACCATCACCGGTCGCGGCACCGTGGTAACGGGGAAAGTGGACCGGGGAATCATTCGCGTCTCCGAAGAGGTCGAGATCGTGGGCATTCGTCCCAAGATCGACAAGACCGTGGTCACCGGCGTCGAGATGTTCAGGAAGCTCCTTGACGAAGGAAGGGCCGGAGACAACATCGGGGTGCTGCTCAGAGGCACCAAGAAGGACGAGGTGGAGCGCGGCCAGGTGCTTGCCAAGCCCGGCTCCATCACCCCCCACACCAACTTCGAGGCCCAGGTCTACATCCTTTCCAAGGATGAAGGTGGCCGCCACACCCCGTTCTTCAACGGCTACCGTCCCCAGTTCTACTTCCGAACCACCGACGTCACCGGCGTGGTCACCCTGCCCGGCGGCGCCGAGGCCATGGTCATGCCGGGCGACAACACCGATATGACCGTAGAGCTGATCTCCCCCATCGCCATGGAGGAGGGACTCAAGTTTGCCATCCGCGAGGGTGGGCGCACCGTGGGTGCGGGAAGAGTGATCAAGATCATCAAGTGAGCTTGCCGGGAGACCGGTGAGCGTCCCGAGCACCGCCACGTCGGGTGGCAAGAGAAGAGGGCAGTAGCAGATGGCCAAGAGCGACGTTCGGCCGAAGATCACTTTGGCGTGCACAGAGTGCAAGCGGCGCAACTACATCAGCACGAAGAACCGGCGCAACGACCCGGACCGGATGGAGATCAAGAAGTACTGCCGCTGGTGCGGCAAGCACACCCCGCACCGCGAGACTCGCTGACCGGCACAGACAGGCGGGGATCCTTCCAGTGAAGGGGGAGATGCGAGCATGGCGATGAACAAGGCTTTGATCGGCAAGACCTATCCGGAGACCCGGGTCTACGAGGTGGGACGAGAGAAGATCAGGGAGTTCGCCATCGCCGTGGGAGAGGACAACCCGATCTGCCACGACGAGGCGGCGGCCAAAGCCGCGGGTCACCCGGACCTGGTGGCGCCCCCGACCTTCGCGGTCGTCATGGGGACCCTGTACGCCGCTCCGGCAATCGGGGACCCGGACCTCGGGATCAACTACGCCATGATCGTGCACGGAGAGCAGGAGTTCGAGCTTGCCCGCCCCATCTACGCCGGCGACCGGATCGTGATCCGTCCGAGGATCGCCGACATCGCCGTCAAGGGCCGCAACGAGCTCATTACCGTGGAAGGAGAGATGGTGAGTGAGCAGGGTGAGCGCATTGGGGTGGCCAAGATGACCCTGGTCTCCAGGGGGACTGCGGAGGAGGGAGCCTAGGATGGCGGCCAAGATCAGCTATGACGAGGTGACCGTCGGTCAGGAGCTTCCGGGGATTTCCTACCCCGTGGAGCGGATGAACCTGGTTATGTACGCGGGGGCTTCGGGAGACTTCAACCCCATCCACTGGAACGAGTCCTTTGCCAAGATGGTGGGCCTGCCCGACGTCATCTCTCACGGCATGTTCAACATGGGCTCTTGCGCGAAGTTGATCACCAACTGGGTGGGCGACCCGGCGGCCGTGCGCCGATACAAGGTCAGGTTCTCCAAGCCCGTCGTGGTTCCCAACGAGGGCGGCAACTCGGTATCCGCCAAGGCCAAGGTCGTGGAGAAGCTGGACGGCAAGCGGGTGGCGATCGAGCTCTCGGCAGAGAACGCCCAGGGCGATCAGATCATCTCCAACGGCGTGGTCGAGGTGGAACTGGCCTAGCCGGGGGCAACTCGAGAAGCGTCCGAGGGCCCGGCGCAAAGGCGGCTCAACGCACCCCCGCACCGGGCCTCTCGATTGACACGCGCGATGCCGGTCCTTACGCTAGCGGTTCGCGCCTGCGGTACGGGCTTTCTTGGCATGGCGGCCCCGCCTAGAATGGGTTTCGGTCGCCTGCCGGATGGTTCGTGATCGCCAGTAGGCTGAAGGCCAGTAGCTCAATTGGCAGAGTCCCGGTCTCCAAAACCGGTGGTTGGGGGTTCGAGTCCCTCCTGGCCTGCCACGCTGGGAAGTCCCACTTGGACCTTCGAAGCGGCGTGAGACGGGCTTGGGAACGGGTGACGAGGGCGAGGCGGTAAACAGAATGAACCGCGAGATGAAGCGGATGATGCAGAAGGGCAAGCAGGCCAAGCCTGCGGCTGCGCCCCGCCGTGCTGCCACTCCTGGGGCTCCCAAGAAGCCCCGCACCAAGCCGTCGGAGTTCATCCGCGAGGTGCGGGCGGAGCTGAAGAAGGTCAACTGGCCCAGCCGCCGGGAGGTCGGTGCCTACACCGCGGTGGTGCTGGTGAGCGTGGTGGCCATCACGGTCTATATCTTCGGTTTGGACACCATGTTCGGGAAGCTGGTCCTGCTGGTGTTCGGGAAGGGCGCCTAAGTGAGCGAGATGCAGGTGGGGGAGGAAGCGGCCACGTCGGGCGCTGAAGAGAGCGCGGCCGGTGTGACCGCTGCGGAACCTACCGTCGAGTCCGTGGTGGAGGAGGAGCCGGTGGCCGTGGAGGAAGTGGCTGAGGCGAAGACGTCCACAGAGCCCGAGGTTCCTGCCGCCGAGCCTGAAGCGGAGCGCGCCTCCGACGAGACCGCGCCGGGGGAAGAGGCCGAAGAGCCCGGCGAGATCCCTCCCGCGGAGCGCGAAGGCTTCTGGTTTGTCGTGCACACCTACGCCGGTTACGAGAACAAGGTGAAGGCGAACCTCCAGACGCGGATCACCTCGATGAACATGGAAGAGAAGATCTTCGAGGTCGTCATCCCGATGGAGGAGGTCGTCGAGTTCAAGTCCGGCAAGAAACAGCTCGTGCAACGCAAGGTTTTCCCGGGCTACCTTCTGGTGCGCATGCACCTGGACGACGACTCCTGGTACGTGGTGCGCAACACCCCGGGTGTGACCGGGTTCGTCGGATCGGGCGCCAAGCCCACCCCGCTCTCTTCCCGGGAGGTCTCGCGGATCCTGGAGACCAAACCGGCGGAGCGGCCTCGTGCGCGAGTCGAGTTCGAGGTCGGCGAGTCGATCACCGTGGTTTCCGGCCCGTTCGCGAACTTGCCGGGCAGCATCAACGAGATCAACGTTGACCAGCAGAAGCTCAAAGTGCTGGTCTCGATCTTCGGCCGGGAGACCCCGGTCGAGCTTTCCTTCGATCAGGTCACCAAGCTCTAGTGTGGTGTGCCCGAGTTCGCCGTACACATCACTAAGTCGGCAACGTGACGCCGGAACTCCCTGGGAGCCCAGGCGTTCGCAAAGCGAGGAAGGAACGAGATGGCGGCACCCAAGCGCAAGAAGGTTCTCGCCGTAGTCAAGCTGCAGATTCATGCGGGACAGGCCACGCCGGCTCCCCCGGTGGGTCCGGCTCTGGGTCAGCACGCGGTCAACATCATGGAGTTCTGCAAGCAGTACAACGCGGCGACCCAGGCCCAGACGGGCACGGTGGTTCCGGTCGAGATCACCGTCTACGAGGACCGCTCGTTCTCGTTCGTCACCAAGACCCCGCCGGCTCCAGTTCTGCTGATCAAGGCGGCCGGCGTCGAGAAGGGCTCCGGCGTTCCCAACCGCACCAAGGTCGGCCGCGTGACGCGGGCGCAGGTGCGCGAGATCGCCGAGCACAAGATGCCGGACTTGAACGCCACTTCCGTTGAGGGCGCCATGCGCACCATCGAGGGAACCGCTCGATCCATGGGGATCGAGGTCGTCGAGTAGAGTGCTGCTCCCCGCGAATGCGGCGGCATTCGAGCCTTGCCGCATTCTCGCTGGCGCTGCCGGTGCGCACCGCACCCACGGAGCCCGGCCCCGTCACTCGTAGTTCGCGACGACGCACAGTGGGAGGCCCGGAGAGCCCGGGCCGCTGACCACAGGAGGACAGAGTCATGCAGCACGGCAAACGCTACGTCGAGGCCGCGTCCAAGGTCGACCGCAATCTCCTCATGCATCCGGTGGACGCGATCCGGCTGGTCAAGGAAACCAACGTCACCAAGTTCGACGCCACGATCGACATTGCCCTGCGCTTGGGCATCGACCCGCGCAAGGCCGACCAGATGGTCCGCGGCACCGTCAGTCTTCCCCACGGCACCGGCAAGACCGTCAGGGTCGCCGTGTTCGCCGCGGGCGACAAGGCCCGGGAGGCCACCGAGGCCGGTGCCGACGTGGTCGGCGAGAAGGACCTGGTGGAGCGGGTCGGGAAGGGCTTCCTCGACTTCGACGTGGCGGTGGCCACGCCCGACCTCATGGGTCAGCTCGGCAAGCTCGGCAAGCTCCTCGGCCCCCGCGGCCTCATGCCCAACCCGAAGTCGGGAACGGTGACCAACGATGTCGGCAAGGCCGTCAGGGAGATCAAGGCCGGCAAGCTCGAGTACCGGGCCGACCGCCAGGGCAACCTTCACCTGGTGATCGGCAAGGTCTCCTTCGAGCACAGGGCGTTGGTGGAGAACTACCAGGCCGTCCTCGAGGAGATCTCGCGGGCGAAGCCGTCGGCCGCCAAGGGACGCTACCTCAAGTCCATCACCCTCTCGGCGACCATGGGCCCCGGCGTGAAGGTCGATCCGAGCAAGGTGCGCGAGCTGTGGCCGGAAGAGGCCGGCTCGTAAGCCGCGAGTTTCGGTTGACGACTCCCGGCCGGGCCCGCTATCCTTGCTCCTTGCCGAATACCGCACGGTGGCCGTAACGGCCCCAAGGCCCCTCGGGGCGCCTGCGCAGGCGTGATGGTCGAGATTCTCCGGCCTCCCGCTGTCGGCGGGAGGTTTTTCGTTTAGCGGAAATTCGTGTAGCGGAAAGGGGTGAGGCAATGCCCACACCGGCCAAAGTCGCCGAGGTGCAGGAGATCAAGGATCTCCTGTCCTCGTCGCGGGCAACGCTGCTCACCGAGTACCGGGGCTTGAAGGTCTCGGACTTGAAAGAGCTGCGCACCGCCCTGCGGAGCAAGGCCGGCGCCGAGTACCGGGTTGTCAAGAACACCCTGGCTGCCATCGCCGCGCGCGAGGCAGGTATGGAGGGGCTGGCTCCGATGCTGGAGGGGCCCACGGCGCTGGCGTTCGTCTCGGGCGACCCGGTTGAAGCGGCCAAGGCGCTGGCCGAATTCTCCAAGCGCTTACCGGCTCTGGTCATCCGGGGCGGGGTATTCGAGGGCAAGGTAATCGGCGTCGAAGAAGTGCGGACCTTGGCCACGCTGGAGACCCGCGAGGTGCTCTTGGCCAAGTTGGCCGGCGCTGCCCTGGCGGCCCTGGCTCGGGCTGCGGGGATGTTCCAGGCCCCACTCTCGCAGATGGCTCGCCTGGCGGCGGCCCTGAGGGACGAGGCGGGCAAGAGCGCTCCCGCGCCGCAGCCGAGCGGCTAAGTGTGGTGCGTCCGAATTCCCTGTACACACCGAGGGCGCGGGTGCGCCCGAAGCGCAAGGCGCGAGGAGGGCGCGTACCTGTAGGTATGCAACCGACGAGCAACGCAGCGATTCGGGATGCGGACGCGACCGAATGTAAGGGAACTTCGGGCGCACCACACTAGTAGTAGGAACACGATGCCGGCGGCGCGAGGCGCCGATCGGCCTGGAAACGGATTGGATCGCGGGCTTGACCGCCCGCCCGGGGCCCAGGGAGGCACCTAGAGATGGCAAAGCTAACCACTACCGAGATACTGGAAAGCTTCAAGGAGATGACGCTCCTCGATCTGTCCGAGTTCGTCAAGCTTTTCGAGGAGACGTTCGGGGTCACCGCGGCGGCGCCGGTTGCCGTCGCGGCAGCGGGCGGAGCGGCAGCGGGCGGAGCGGCAGCCGAGGAAGTCGAGGAGCAGACGGAGTTCGACGTCATTCTCCTCGGGGCCGGCGAGAAGAAGATCCAGGTCATCAAGGAAGTCCGGGCGCTGACGACCCTCGGCCTGGCCGAGGCCAAGGCCCTGGTGGACGGCGCGCCGAAGCCGGTTCTCGAGCACGTTGCCAAGGAGCAGGCCGACAAGGCCAAGGCCCAGCTCGAGAGCGCGGGCGCGACCGTGGAGATCAAGTAGGCTTCGATCCGGTCCGGGGAAAATCGACCCTCCCCGGGGAAGCCGCGGGGCCGGGTGGGCATCGCCCGCGGGAAGACCCCGAAACCTTGACTCGCGCGGGAGGCGACCCTATCCTGCATTGCAGAGAAGTGGACATGCCATCTGTTGCGCACGTGACCGCTTGTTGACGGCGGTGTAGCTGATTGCTATGCTGTCCTTTTGCCATGTCACCCCTCGAAAAGCCCCCGGTGGATCTGTTGTCCCTTGAGCCGACTGGTTGCTTTTTCGTCCAGAGGAGGGACGCCTCTTGATAGCTCGCGCCGCCGACCGGGTCTCCTTCTCCAAGAGTAAGGAGATCCTCCCTGTCCCCGACCTCCTCGCCCTTCAGCGGGACTCCTTCGCCTGGCTGCTGACGGCCGGGCTGAAGGAGACCTTCGAGGAGATATCGCCCATCGAGGACTTCACCGGGCAGATGGCTCTCAGTTTCGGGGAGCACCGGTTCGAAGACATGAAGTACTCGGTGGAGGAATGCAAGGAGAAGGACATCACCTACTCGGCCCCGCTGTTCGTCACGGCCGAGTTCCACAGTCGCATCACCGGGGAGATCAAGTCCCAGACGGTGTTCATGGGCGACTTCCCGAGGATGACCGACAAGGGCACCTTCGTCATCAACGGCACCGAGCGCGTGGTGGTCTCCCAGCTCGTGCGGTCCCCCGGCGTCTACTTCAGTCTGGCCCTGGACAAGACCTCCGACAAGGAGCTCTACAGCTGCAAGGTGATCCCCAGCCGCGGAGCGTGGCTGGAGTTCGAGACCGACAAGCGCGACATCGTCGGGGTGCGCGTGGACCGCAAACGCCGCCAGAACGTCACGGTGCTCCTGAAGGCGCTGGGCTACTCCGATTCCGAGATCCTGGACCTCTTCGACGGGGCCGAGTCGATCCGGTTGACGCTGGAGAAAGACCACACCACCAGCACTGAAGACGCCCTGATGGACATCTATCGCAAGCTGCGTCCCGGCGAGCCTCCCACTCCCGAGTCGGCGAGGGCGCTGCTGGACAACCTCTTCTTCAACCCCAAGCGCTACAACCTGGCCAAGGTTGGCCGCTACAAGATCAACAAGAAGCTGGGCCTGAAGCTTCCTCCCGGCCAGGGCATCCTGACGAAGGAGGACATCCTCGCCACCGTCCGATACCTGGTGAACCTGCACGCCGGCAGCAAAGGTTTCGAGGTCGACGACATCGACCACTTCGGCAACCGCCGGGTGCGCAGCGTGGGTGAACTGATCCAGAACCAGGTGCGCATCGGGCTTACCAGGATGGAGCGGGTGGTCCGGGAGCGCATGACCACCCAGGATGCCGATGCCATCACCCCGCAGACCCTGATCAACATCCGCCCGGTCGTGGCGGCCATCAAGGAGTTCTTCGGCACCAGCCAGCTCTCCCAGTTCATGGACCAGACCAACCCTCTGGCCGGCCTGACCCACAAGCGGCGGCTGTCGGCCCTGGGCCCGGGCGGCCTCTCGCGCGAGCGGGCCGGCTTCGAGGTACGCGACGTCCACCCATCGCACTACGGGCGCATGTGCCCGATCGAGACTCCTGAAGGCCCGAACATCGGCCTGATCGGCTCGCTTTCGACCTATGCGCGCATCAACGAGTTCGGATTCATCGAGACTCCCTACCGCAAGGTGGAGAAGGGTCGCGTGACCGAGCGCATCGACTACCTGACGGCAGACGAGGAAGACCGGCACGTCATCGCCCAGGCCAACGCTCCGCTGGATGCGCGGAACCGGTTCAGCGAGGACCACGTGCTGGTGCGCCGGAAGGGCGGCGAGGTCGACTACATCCCGCCCGAGGAAGTCGACTACATGGACGTCTCGCCCCGGCAGATGGTGTCGGTGGCCACGGCGCTGATCCCCTTCCTCGAGCACGACGACGCCAACCGAGCCCTGATGGGCTCGAACATGCAGAGGCAGTCGGTGCCCCTGCTTCGCTCCGAGGCGCCGCTGGTCGGCACCGGGATGGAGTGGCGCGCTGCGGTCGACGCCGGCGATGTGGTCGTGGCCGATTCCGATGGGGTCATCGAGTTGGTCACGGCCGAAGAGGTCGGGCTCAAGCGCGCCGATGGCTCCTCCCGCGTCTACCGGATGCAGAAGTTCGAGCGGTCCAATCAGGGCACCTGCATCAACCAGAAGCCGCTGGTCGACGAGGGCCGGGCGGTCAAGAAGGGTGATGTCATCGCCGACGGGCCCTGCACCGACAACGGGGAGATAGCCCTGGGGCGCAACCTCCTGGTGGCGTTCATGCCCTGGGAGGGTCACAACTACGAGGACGCCATCGTTCTCTCCGAGCGCCTGGTCAAGCAGGACCTGCTGACCTCGATCCACATCGAGGAGCACGAGGTCGATGCGCGCGACACCAAGCTCGGGGCCGAGGAGATCACTCGGGACATCCCCAACGTCTCCGAAGAGATTCTGGCGGATCTCGACGAGCGGGGCATCATCCGCCTCGGCGCCGAGGTCGAGCCGGGCGACGTGCTGGTCGGCAAGGTGACTCCCAAGGGGGAGACCGAGCTGACCCCCGAAGAGCGGCTGCTGCGTGCGATATTCGGCGAGAAGGCGCGGGAAGTTCGCGACACCTCGCTGAAGGTTCCTCACGGCGAGAGCGGCAAGGTCATCGGGGTCAGCATCTTCTCCCGAGAGGCCGGGGACGAGCTGCCTCCGGGCGTCAATGAGCTGGTGCGTGTCTATGTCGCCCAGAAGCGCAAGATCTCCGAGGGAGACAAGCTGGCCGGCCGCCACGGCAACAAGGGTGTCATCGCGAAGATCCTTCCCGAGGAAGACATGCCGTTCATGGAAGACGGCACCCCGCTCGACATCGTCCTGAACCCCTTGGGCGTGCCGAGCCGCATGAACGTCGGTCAGGTGCTGGAGACTCACCTGGGCTGGGCGGCCAAGCAAGGCTGGTCGCAGGGGGGCAAGAACATCGAGGGCCCGGTGCGGGTGGCCACGCCGGTGTTCGACGGCGCGCGGGAGGACGAGATCGCCGAGGTGCTGGAATCGGCAATACCCGACCGGGACGGCGTGCGCCTGGTGGGAGCCGACGGCAAGGCGCGGCTGTTCGACGGGCGCACGGGGGAGCCCTACGAGGTTCCCATCACGGTCGGCTACATTTACATCCTGAAGCTCTCGCACCTGGTGGACGACAAGATCCACGCTCGCTCCACCGGCCCCTACTCGATGATCACTCAGCAGCCCCTGGGCGGTAAGGCTCAGTTCGGAGGGCAGCGTTTCGGCGAGATGGAGGTCTGGGCGCTGGAGGCCTACGGAGCCGCCTACGCCCTGCAGGAGCTTCTCACCATCAAGTCCGACGACGTCCTGGGGCGCGTGAAGGTCTACGAGGCCATCGTCAAGGGCGAGAACATCCCCGAGCCGGGCATCCCCGAGTCGTTCAAGGTGCTCATCAAGGAGATGCAGTCCCTCTGTCTCAACGTGGAAGTGCTGTCGGCGGAGGGCCAGGAGATCGAGATGAGGGAGAGCGACGAGGATGTGTTCCGCGCGGCCGAGGAGCTCGGCATCGACCTGTCGCGGCGTGAGCCGTCCAGTGTCGAGGAGGTTTGACGGGAGTGCGTATCAGCGGCGAGCTGCCCGAAGGGAGCCGGCCCAGTGCTTGATGTGAACCACTTCGACGAGCTTCGGATCGCCTTGGCGTCGGCCGAGCAGATCCGGGCGTGGTCCAACGGCGAGGTCAAGAAGCCGGAGACGATCAACTACCGCACACTAAAGCCGGAGAAGGACGGGCTCTTCTGCGAGAAGATCTTCGGTCCCACCCGTGACTGGGAGTGCTACTGCGGCAAGTACAAGCGGGTGCGCTTCAAGGGCATCATCTGCGAGCGCTGCGGCGTCGAGGTGACCCGCGCGAAGGTCCGCCGGGAGCGCATGGGCCACATCGAGCTGGCCGCTCCGGTCACTCACATCTGGTACTTCAAGGGCGTTCCCTCGCGCTTGGGCTACCTGCTCGACCTCGCCCCGAAGGACCTCGAGAAGATCATCTACTTCGCGGCCAACATCATCACCCACGTGGACGAGGACCGCCGGCACAAGGATCTGCCGCGTATCGAGGCCGATATCGCAGCGGAGAAGGCCCGCTTCGAGACCGAACGGGACAAGTCCGTCGAGACCGAGCTGAAAAGGCTCGAGGAGCGCTTGGCCGAGCTGGAAGCCGAGGGCGCGAAGAGCGACCAGAAGAGGCGCGCCAAGGAGGAGGCGGAGCGCAACCTCCGCCACCTGCACGACCGCTCGGCCCGACGGATCAACCAGCTCGACGAGGTCCTGGACAGCTTCAAGCGCCTTGCTCCCAAGCAGCTCCTGTCCGACGAGTCGGTCTACCGGGAGATGGAGGACCGGTTCGGGGAGTACTTCCGCGGCGGCATGGGCGCGGAGTACATCAAGGAGTTGTTGGCAGCCCTGGATCTGGAGAACGAGGCCGAGTCGCTTCGCGAGACGATTCGCAGCGCCAAGGGACAGAAGCGCGCGCGAGCGATCAAGCGCCTGCGTGTGGTGGCGAGTTTCCTCACCACTCGCAACTCCCCGCTGGGCATGGTGCTCGACTGCGTGCCGGTCATCCCGCCGGACCTGCGCCCGATGGTGCAACTGGACGGAGGCCGGTTCGCTACTTCCGACTTGAACGACCTCTACCGCCGGGTCATCAACCGCAACAACCGCCTGAAGAGGCTGCTGGACCTCGGCGCGCCGGAGATCATCGTCAACAACGAGAAGCGCATGCTCCAGGAAGCCGTGGATGCGCTGTTCGACAACGGCCGGCGCGGCAGGCCGGTGACCGGCCCGGGCAACCGCCCGCTGAAGTCGCTCTCCGACATGCTCAAGGGCAAGCAGGGCCGCTTCCGTCAGAACCTGCTGGGCAAGCGCGTGGACTACTCGGGACGTTCGGTCATCGTCGTGGGTCCGGAGCTCAAGCTCCACCAGTGTGGGCTTCCCAAACAGATGGCTCTCGAGCTGTTCAAGCCGTTCGTCATGAAGCGATTGGTGGACCTGGGCTATGCCCAGAACATCAAGAGCGCCAAGCGCATGGTCGAGCGTGCGCGAGCCCAGGTGTGGGACGTGCTGGAAGAGGTCATCCGCGAGCACCCGGTCATGCTGAACCGGGCGCCGACCCTGCACCGGCTGGGCATCCAGGCCTTCGAGCCGATCCTGGTCGAGGGCAAGGCCATCCAGATCCACCCGCTGGTGTGCGCCGCCTTCAACGCCGACTTCGACGGTGACCAGATGGCCGTGCACGTGCCCCTTTCCGCCGAGGCGCAGGCCGAGGCCCGCATCCTGATGCTCTCGGCCAACAACATCCTGTCCCCGGCTCACGGCCGTCCGATCACCGTGCCGACCCAGGACATGGTGCTGGGCATCTTCTACCTCACCTACGCTCGCGAAGACGGTAAGGGTGAGGGTCTGGCGTTCGGGTCCCTGGCCGAGGCGCTCAAGGCCATGGACGTCGGCGCCGTCCACCTGCAGAGCAAGATCCGCCTGCGCATGCCGGCGGCCAAGACCCCGCCGGCGGACTTCGAGTTCCCGAAGGGCTACGAGGAGGGTGATCCCTACCTGCTGGAGACCACGATCGGCCGGGCCATCTTCAACGAGACTCTACCGATGGACCACGTCTTTATCAACCGGATCGTTCAGAAGAAGGACCTCTCGGCGATCGTCGACGAATGCACCGGCCGCTATGACCGCACCCAGGTCAGCTTGATCCTGGACGGCCTCAAGAGCCTCGGCTTCCACTGGGCGACGCGGGCCGGGGTCACGGTTTCCATCAGCGACGTGCTGCGTCCTCCTCACAAGGAGGAGATCCTCAACCGCTACGAGAAGCGGGCCGAGAAGGTGGAGCAGCAGTACCGCAAGGGCGTCATCACCGACGATGAGCGGCGTCAGGAACTGATCGAGATCTGGACCCAGGCCACCGACGAGGTTCGGGTCGACATGGAGGAGAACTTCAAGAATGCCACCCTGAATCCCATCTACATGATGGCGACCTCCGGGGCCCGCGGTAACCTCACCCAGGTCCGCCAGATCGCCGGTATGCGGGGACTGGTGGCCAACCCCAAGGGCGACATCATCCCCCGGCCGATCAAGGCCAACTTCCGTGAGGGCCTGACGGTGCTGGAGTACTTCATCTCCACCCACGGCGCCCGCAAGGGACTGGCCGACACCGCCCTGCGTACCGCCGACTCCGGCTACCTGACCCGGCGTCTGGTGGACGTGGCGCAGGACGTGATCGTGCGCGAGCCGGACTGCGGCGCCGACAAGGGCATCCCCGTTCAGGTGACCGCGGTGGACCCACAGGGCAACCGCCACCGCGCCACACACCTGGACAGCCGGCTGTTCGGACGGGTGTTGCTGGAGACGGTGCATGTTCCCGGCTCCCGCAAGCAGCTTCTCAAGGCGGGCGCCGAGATCGGAGATCCGGAGGTCAATCTGCTCGCCGACGCCGGCGTCGAGACGGTCATGGTGCGAAGCGTGCTGACCTGCGACGCGAAGTACGGTGTGTGTGCGGCCTGCTACGGGCGTTCACTGGCCGCCGGCCACCTCGTGGACCTGGGCGAGGCGGTGGGCATCATCGCCGCCCAGTCGATCGGAGAGCCGGGAACCCAGCTCACCATGCGTACTTTCCACACCGGTGGCGTGGCCGGCGAGGACATCACTCACGGCCTGCCGCGCGTGGTCGAGCTCTTCGAGGCCAGGCGCCCGCGAGGCGAGGCGCCGATTGCCGAGCTGGCCGGGACCGTGGAGATCGAGGAGACCGAGAAGGCCCGCAAGATCGTCCTCACCTCGGCGGACGGCAACGACCAGGCTTCGTATCTGGTCCCGCGCCGCTCCCGGATGCACGTGTCCAACGGAGACCAGGTCCAGGTCGGCCGGCAGTTGACCGACGGCTCGCCCAACCCCCACGAGGTCCTGCGCATCCTGGGTCCGGCGGCGGTTCGCGTGCACCTGGTGCGCGAGGTCCAGGAGGTCTACTCCTCCCAGGGCGTGACGATCCACGACAAGCACGTCGAGTTGATCGTTCGTCAGATGTTGCGCAAGGTCAACATCCTCGACCCCGGCGACACCGACCTGCTTCCCGGCGAGCTCAAGGACCGCAAGGCCTTTGAGCAGGTCAACGTCAAGGTCCTGGAGGGCGGCGGCGTCCCGGCTTCGGCGCGTCCGGTGCTCATGGGTATCACCAAGGCCTCTCTGGCCACCGACAGCTGGCTCTCGGCGGCCTCCTTCCAGGAGACCACCCGGGTTCTCACCGATGCCGCGCTCGGCGCGCGCTCGGATCCACTGTTGGGCCTGAAGGAGAACGTCATCATCGGCAAGCTGATCCCTGCCGGCACCGGCATGAGTCGCTATCGCATGCTGCGGGTGGAGCCCACGGAGATGCCCGAGGGGACGTTCCTTCCCGGCTTCGGCTGGGGGGGGGCAGGCGAGGAATACGGCTACGGGCAGGGCGAGGGCATCGACCTGTCCCTGGCCGGTTCGGAGTCGGCCGATGATGAGCCTGTCGATGTGGAGGCCGCGGCGGAAGTCGTTCGGGCGGACGGCATCGAGAGCGAGGCTTAGCGTAGTTCGCCCGGCGCCGGCGGCGTGTGAGGGGGAAATCGCGCCCTCGCGTTGACACGGCGCGGCGGGATCGCTATCCTGCCCCTTTGCGCCCTGCGGTGGTTGCGTGGGGCGAGTGCGTGTGGGCAGCAAGCATCGGCTGCTCCGACCTGATCCGGCGGCGATGCGCCGCCGACCCCCGATGGGCCCTCAGGGACGGAGCGCTGGTCGGTCGGGAACAGTAGACGCCCGCCCGCGTGGGCAGGTGGGCAACAGCAGAGACAGGCCGCAGGTCACAAGGCCGGAGGAACGGATGCCGACGATTGCACAGCTCGTTCGCAAGGGACGTAAGGCCAAGACCGTGAAGACCAAGACGCCGGCGCTCAAGGGCTCGCCGCAACGGCGAGGCGTGTGCACGCGCGTCTACACCACGACGCCGAAGAAGCCGAACTCGGCTCTTCGAAAGGTGACCCGCGTGCGGCTCACCGGCGGCGTGGAGGTAACGGCCTACATCCCCGGCGTCGGGCACAACCTGCAGGAGCACTCGATCGTGCTCGTCCGCGGAGGCCGCGTGAAGGACCTCCCGGGCGTTCGTTACAAGGTCGTCCGAGGCACACTCGACGCCCAGGGTGTCAAGGACCGTAAGCAAGCCCGGTCCCGCTACGGCGCCAAGGCCAAGCAGGGCTAGGGGAGGGAGTCACATGCCGCGCAAGGGTCCTGCCGTCAAGCGTCCGGTTCTAGCAGACCCGGTCTATGCAAGCCCCCTGGTCACCCAAGTGGTGAACAAAGTGCTCCTCAAGGGCAAGCGCAACCTCGCGGAGCGCATCGTCTACGACGCCCTCGAGGGAGCCCGCAAGAAGACGGGTACCGATCCGGTGACCACGCTCAAGCGAGCGGTGGAGAACGTCAAGCCGGTCTTGGAGGTGCGTTCGCGGCGAGTCGGCGGCGCGACCTATCAGGTGCCGATCGAGGTGCGGGCTGGGCGGGGGGCGACCCTTGCGATTCGGTGGATCGTCGGCTTTTCTCGCGCCCGGCGCGAGAAGACGATGGCCGAGCGACTGATGAACGAGGTGCTGGACGCCTCCAACGGTCTCGGCGCCTCGGTCAAGCGGCGTGAGGACCTTCAGAAGATGGCGGAGTCCAACAAGGCATTCGCCCACTACCGCTGGTAGTCCCGGACGGCCACGCAAGGCGAACACAGGCAGGAACGGCACCACAGGCAGGACCAAGAGCGCAGTCGGCAACGGGAGCACAGGTAAACAGGATGAGCGAGTCGGCGGTACGAAAGGAAGCGGCGTCGAGCGGCGCCAACCCGGTCTTCCGGGAGTTTCCGCTTGCCCTGACTCGCAACATCGGCATCATGGCCCACATCGACGCCGGCAAGACGACGATCACCGAGCGCATCCTGTACTACACCGGCCGGACCTACAAGCTCGGCGAGGTCCACGAGGGCGCCGCGGTCATGGACTGGATGATCCAGGAGCAGGAGCGCGGCATCACGATCACCTCGGCCGCCACTACCTGCCGCTGGCGCGACAACTGGATCAACATCATCGACACCCCCGGTCACGTGGACTTCACCGTGGAGGTCGAGCGCTCCCTGCGCATCCTCGACGGGGCGGTGGCGGTCTTCGATGCGGTCGCCGGGGTTGAGCCTCAGTCGGAGACGGTGTGGCGCCAGGCCGACCACTACCGTGTGCCTCGCATTTGCTTCGTCAACAAGATGGACCGGGTGGGGGCGGAGTTTCACCGCACGGTCGACATGATCAAGGCCCGCCTGGGTGCCGTGCCCCTGGTCGTCCAGATTCCGCTCGGCGTGGAGTCAAGCTTCCGCGGCGTGGTGGATCTGGTGTCCATGCGGGCGCTGGTCTGGGCTTCTGAGGGCATGGGCGACGAGTGGGACGAGGTCAAGATCCCGGGCAGCTACCTCGACGCCGCCGAGGAATGGCACCACAAGATGATCGAGGTGCTGGCCGACGCCGATGAGGAGATCCTCGAGAAGTTCGTGTCCGAGGAGCCGATCGAGGCCGAACTGATGCGCAAGGCCATCCGCCGGGCCACCATTGCCGGGCGCCTGACCCCGGTGCTGTGCGGAACCGCTTTCCGCAACAAGGCGGTTCAGCCGCTGCTCGACGCCGTGATCGACTACCTGCCGTCCCCCCTGGAAGTGGCGGCGGTGGAGGGGCACGCGGAGGGCGACACCTCACAGGTCATCGTGCGAAATGCCGCCGACGAAGAACCGTTCGCGGCGCTCGCCTTCAAGATCATGAGTGACCCCTACGTGGGCAAGCTCACCTACTTCCGTGTCTACTCGGGCACCCTGCGCGCCGGCGCTCACGTGCTCAACTCCAGCAAGGGGCGCAAGGAGCGCATCGGGCGCATCCTGCAGATGCATGCCAACCATCGCGAGGACAAGGAAGCCGCGTTCGCCGGCGACATCGTCGCCGCGGTCGGCCCGAAGTTCACCTCCACCGGCGACACGCTTTGCTCGCCGTCGGAGCCGGTGGTGCTGGAATCCATGACCTTTCCGCCGCCGGTGATCTCGGTGGCGATCGAGCCGCGCACGAAGGCCGACCAGGACAAGCTGGCCAACACCATCGCGCGTCTGGCCGAGGAGGATCCCACCTTCGTGGTTCGCACCGACGAGGACACCGGCCAGACGATCATCTCCGGCATGGGCGAGCTGCACCTGGAGGTGCTGGTCGACCGCATGCGCCGCGAGTTCAAGGTGGACGCCGACGTCGGCAAGCCGCAGGTGGCCTACCGCGAGACGATCCGCAAGCCGGTTCACAAGGTTGAGTACCGCCACGTCAAGCAGACCGGCGGCCGCGGACAGTACGCTCACGTGGTGATCGACCTGGAGCCCACCGGCGGCGACGGCGGCGGCTACGAGTTCGTCAGCAAGATCGTCGGCGGGCGTATCCCGCGGGAGTACATCCCGGCGGTGGATGCCGGGATCCAGGAGGCCATGGAGTACGGCGTGCTGGCCGGATTCCCTCTGGTCGACATCCGGGTCAGCCTCATCGACGGTTCCTACCACGAGGTCGACTCCTCGGAAATGGCGTTCAAGGTCGCCGGGTCCATGGCGCTCAAGGAAGCGTCCCGCAAGGCCGACCCGGTGCTGATGGAGCCGGTCATGACCGTCGAGGTCGTCACTCCCGGCGACTACCTCGGAGAGGTGATCGGCGATCTGAACGGACGGCGCGGTCACCTGGACCACATGGACCCGCGCCCCGGGGGAGCTCAGGCCATAAGGGCGATGGTTCCCTTGGCGGAGATGTTCGGCTACGCCACCGCCCTGCGCTCGCGCACCCAGGGGCGGGCGACCTACACCATGCAGTTCGCCAACTACCGAGAGGTCCCGGCGAATATCGCTAAGGAAATTATCGCCAGGACGCGAGGGGAGTAGGAGGACCAGATGGCCAAGAAGAAGTTCGAGCGCACCAAGCCTCACGTGAACATCGGCACGATCGGTCACATCGACCACGGTAAGACCACGCTCACGGCGGCCATCACCAAGGTGCTGCACGAGACCAACCCCAACGTGGAGTTCACCGCCTTCGACCAGATCGACAAGGCTCCTGAGGAGAAGGCGCGAGGCATCACCATCGCCATCGCCCACGTGGAGTACGAGACGGCCAACCGCCACTACGCCCACGTGGACTGCCCCGGGCATGCCGACTACATCAAGAACATGATCACCGGCGCCGCCCAGATGGACGGGGCGGTCCTGGTGGTCTCCGCCGCCGACGGCCCCATGCCCCAGACCCGTGAGCACGTCCTGCTCGCCCGTCAGGTCGGGGTTCCCTCGATCGTGGTCTATTTGAACAAGACCGACATGGTCGACGACCCCGAGCTGATCGAGCTGGTGGAGCTTGAGGTCAGGGAGCTTCTTTCAAGCTATGAGTTCCCCGGCGACGAGATCCCCGTGGTCAAGGGCTCTGCCCTAAAGGCCCTTGAGGGCGACGCCGAGGCCGCCAAGAGCATCATGGAGCTGCTTGACGCCTGCGACTCCTACATCCCCGAGCCGGCCAGAGACGTCGACAAGCCCTTCCTGATGCCCATCGAGGACGTGTTCACCATCACCGGTCGCGGCACCGTGGTAACGGGGAAAGTGGACCGGGGAATCATTCGCGTCTCCGAAGAGGTCGAGATCGTGGGCATTCGTCCCAAGATCGACAAGACCGTGGTCACCGGCGTCGAGATGTTCAGGAAGCTCCTTGACGAAGGAAGGGCCGGAGACAACATCGGGGTGCTGCTCAGAGGCACCAAGAAGGACGAGGTGGAGCGCGGCCAGGTGCTTGCCAAGCCCGGCTCCATCACCCCCCACACCAACTTCGAGGCCCAGGTCTACATCCTTTCCAAGGATGAAGGTGGCCGCCACACCCCGTTCTTCAACGGCTACCGTCCCCAGTTCTACTTCCGAACCACCGACGTCACCGGCGTGGTCACCCTGCCCGGCGGCGCCGAGGCCATGGTCATGCCGGGCGACAACACCGATATGACCGTAGAGCTGATCTCCCCCATCGCCATGGAGGAGGGACTCAAGTTTGCCATCCGCGAGGGTGGGCGCACCGTGGGTGCGGGAAGAGTGATCAAGATCATCAAGTGAGCTTGCCGGGAGACCGGTGAGCGTCCCGAGCACCGCCGACGCGGAGCCGAGGGAGAGGTAATAGCCGATGGCGCAGCAGAAGATAAGGATCCGGCTCAAGGCCTACGACCACGAGATCGTGGACTCTTCGGCGCGGAAGATCGTGGACACCGTCACGCGCACGGGCGCCCGGGTGGCCGGCCCGATCCCGCTGCCGACGGAGAAGAACATCTACTGCGTCATCCGGTCGCCCCACAAGGACAAGGACTCCCGCGAGCACTTCGAGATGCGTACCCACAAGCGGTTGATCGACATCCTCGATCCGACCCCCAAGACCGTCGACAGCCTGATGCGGCTGGACCTGCCGGCCGGGGTCGATATCGAGATCAAACTCTAGACACTTTCGGCACTCGGCGGCGGCGCCAGAGCGCGGCGGCCGGGACGGACGACAGGTAGGACCAGCATGGCAAACGGTGTGAAGGGAATACTCGGGGAGAAGCTGGGCATGACCCAGATCTTCGGGCCGAACGCCCGGATTATCCCCGTAACCGTGATCAAGGCGGGCCCCTGCACGGTCACCCAGGTCAGGACGAAGGAGAAGGACGGCTACGTTGCCGTGCAGCTTGCATTCGGGCAGATCCCGGCGCGCAAGGTGACCAAGCCGCAAGCCGGGCACTTTGCCAAGGCCGGTGTGCCGGCGGCGCGCCACTTGGTGGAGCTTCGCATGACCGACGCCTCCGGCTACAGCGTGGGCCAGGAAATCCGGGCCGACGTGTTCTCCGAGGGCGAGCTGGCCGACGTGATCGGCGTTTCGAAGGGGAAGGGCTTCGCCGGAGTCATGAAGCGGCACGGCTTCGCCGGCGCGCCGGCTTCGCACGGCACCGACCGCAAGCATCGCTCGCCCGGTTCCGTGGGCGCTTGCGCCACCCCAGCCCGCGTTTTCAGGGGGATGAAGATGGGTGGGCACATGGGTCACGAGCGCGTGACCACGCTGAACCTCAAGGTGGTCGGGGCAGACTCGGAGCGCAATCTGCTGCTGGTTCGCGGCGCCGTCCCCGGGCCCGACGGCGGCCTGGTCATGGTTCGCTCCGCGGTCAAGGCCAAGCTGGGGAGGCACGCATGAGTGGCGTCGATGTGAAGGATCGCACCGGCTCGGTGGTCGGCAGCTTCGAGTTGGACGCGCGTATCTTCGACACCCAGATCAACGTGCCGGTCATGCATCAGGTCGTGCTGGCTCAGATGGCCGCGGCACGCTCCGGCACCGCCTCCACACGCACGCGCGCGAACGTGTCCGGAGGCGGCAAGAAGCCGTGGAAGCAGAAGGGCACCGGCCGTGCCCGTCAGGGCTCGATCCGGGCGCCGCAGTGGGTCGGCGGCGGTGTGGTCTTCGGGCCGCACCCGCGCGACTACACCCAGCGGGTGCCCAAGAAGATGAAGGTACTGGCCCTGCACTCGGCCCTGACCGACCGGGCGCGGCTGGGGGACTTGATCATCGTGGACTCCTTCGAGATGGAAGAGCCCAAGACCCGCGTGGTGCGTGAGCTGCTCGCGGCGGTGGGAGCCGGGGGCCGCGTGCTGCTGGTCGTCGAGGGCATCGAGGACAACGCGATCAAGAGCTTCCGCAATCTTCCGCGAGTACACCTGATCGGGTTCGACCAACTGAACACCTACGACGTGCTGCGAAGCGACGTGGTGGTGTTCAGCAAGGCCTCGCTCGATGCATTCCAGCAGCGGGGGCGTCGGGCCGCGCGTACCGGGGTCGATGAGGTTCCGGCCGAAGCCGAGGCGCAGAGCGCCGCGCCCGAGGCGGCCGCCGGAACGGGGGAGGAGGGCTAGATGAAGGACCCCCACGAGGTCATCCTCGCCCCGGTCGTATCCGAGAAGAGCTACGGACTGATCGACCACGGGGCCTACACCTTCGTCGTGCACCAAGACGCCGGCAAGACCGAGATCAAAGAAGCGGTCCAGAAGATATTTGGAGTGCGGGTGGCGAAGGTGAACACCTTGAACCGCAAGGGCAAGACCGTGCGCTCGCGCACGGGTATCGGCCGGCGTTCGTCCGCGAAGCGGGCGGTTGTAACGCTCGTGCCGGGCGACAAGATCGAGATCTTCGAGACCAAGTAGGCGAGGGCCAGGATGGGTATCCGGAAATTCAAGCCGACCAGCCCGGGACGCCGGGGCAGTTCAGGTGATGATTTCTCCGAGCTGACTCGCTCTCGTCCTGAGCGCAGGCTCTTGGCCGCGCTGCCCAAGACGGGAGGCCGCAACTCCTACGGGCGGGTGACCACGCGCCACATCGGCGGTGGGCACAAGAGCCGGTACCGCGTCGTGGACTTCCGCCGTGACAAGGACGGGATCCCGGCCAAGGTGGCGCACATCGAGTACGACCCGAACCGCAATGCGCGGATCGCGCTGTTGCACTACGCCGACGGCGAGAAGCGCTACATCATCGCGCCGAATCGTCTGAAGCAGGGCGACGTGGTCTCGAGCGGGGCGGGTGCCGACATCCGGCCGGGCAACGCGCTGCTGCTCAAGCACATCCCGGTCGGCACCGTGATCCACGCCGTGGAGCTTCGGCCCGGCGGCGGGGCGAAGATGGCTCGCTCGGCGGGAGTCAGCGTCCAGTTGATCGCCAAGGACGCCGAGAAGGCCCACCTGCGCTTGCCCTCGGGCGAGATCCGCATGGTGGATGTGCGTTGCCGGGCCACGGTCGGAGAGGTCGGGCACGGGGAGTACGAGCTGATCAGTTGGGGCAAGGCGGGACGCAGCCGCCATAAGGGCGTGCGCCCGACCGTTCGAGGCGTTGCGATGAACCCTGTCGACCACCCACTCGGCGGTGGCGAGGGTAAGAGTTCGGGGGGTCGTCACCCGGTGAGCCCATGGGGCAAGCCGGAAGGGCGTACCCGTCGCACTAAGCCGAGCGACCAGATGATCGTCCGGCGGCGGAAGAAGAAGTAGGAGAACCGGGCATGGGGCGTTCGCTCAAGAAGGGTCCGTTCGTCGACGAGCATCTGCTCAAGAAGATCGACGATATGAACCACAAGCGGGAAAAGAGGGTCATCCGGACTTGGTCTCGCCGGTCGACCATCATCCCGGACATGGTGGGTCACACCATCGCCGTTCACGACGGCCGCAAGCACGTACCCGTCTTCATCTCGGAGTCGATGGTGGGCCACAAGCTGGGGGAGTTCGCTCCGACCCGCACGTTCCGGGCTCACCGGTCCCAGGAGAAGTCGGCCGGTCCCGCTCGGGGACGTCGGTAGCCGGCGGTTGGAGGGGAGAGTAGTCGATGGAGGTTAAGGCGCAGGCGAGGTTCGTGCGGGTGTCGCCCACCAAAGCGCGCCGCATGGTCGACCTCATCCGCGGCCTGCATGTGGAGGAGGCTCAGCGGGTGCTCAAGTTCGCGCCCCAAGCCGCCAGCGTGCCGGTGGGCAAGGTGCTCAAGTCGGCGGTCGCCAACGCTGAGCACAACTTGAAGCTCTCCTCCGATGCCCTGGTCGTTTCCCGGGCGTTCGTGGACGAGGGACCGACGCTCAAGCGCTGGCGTCCCCGAGCCCTCGGGCGCGCCTACCGGATTCGCAAGAGGACGAGCCACATCACGGTCGTGGTGGAAACCAAGGAGGGACCGCGTGGGACAGAAGGTTAACCCGTACGGTTTCCGGTTGGGCATCACCACCGACTGGAAATCCCGCTGGTACGCCGACCGCGACTACCGCAGCTACCTCGCGGAGGACCTGAAGCTGCGTGCGTACCTGCAGAAGGAGATGGCCCACGCGGGGATCTCGCGTATCGACGTGGAGCGAACCCGCGACCGAGTGCGAGTGGACCTGCACACCGCCCGCCCCGGCATCGTGATCGGGCGGCGGGGCGCCGAGGTCGACCGCATCCGGGGCGAACTGGAGCGCATGACCGACAAACAGGTTCAGCTCAACATCATCGAGATCAAGCAGGCCGACCAGGACGCGGTACTCGTGGCGCAGGGCGTGGCCGAGCAACTTCGCGGCCGAGTTTCCTTCCGGCGGGCGATGCGCCGCGCGGTCAACTCCGCCATGAAAGGTGGAGCCAAGGGCATTCGGGTGCAGTGCTCCGGACGCCTGGGCGGTGGCGAGATGAGCCGGCGTGAGTGGTACCGCGAGGGTCGCGTACCCTTGCACACCCTGAGGGCCGACATCGACTACGGCTTGGCGGAAGCGGCCACGACGTTCGGTCGCATCGGGGTGAAGGTCTGGATTTACAAGGGCGACGTCCTGCCCTCCCGCGAGGAGCAGCAGGCCGAGCGCGCCCGCGCCCGCGCCCGGATGGTCGCGGCCGGTGGGCCGTCCTCACCGCGCGCTGCCCAACCCGCTCCCGCGCCGGTTGCCGCTCCCGCGCCGGTTGCCGCTCCCGCGCCGGTTGCCGCTCCAGTCTCCGAGGTCGTTCCCGCCGAGGCGGGCACGGAGCCGGGAGGTGAGGGCTGATGCTTGCGCCCAAGCGGGTCAAGCACCGCAAGCAGCACCGCGGGCGGATGCGCGGCATGGCCAAGGGTGGCACCACCGTCGCTTTCGGGGAGTTCGGGCTCCAAGCTCAGGAACCGGGCTGGGTCTCCGCCCGGCAGATCGAGGCCGCTCGTATCGCCATCAGCCGTCATATCAAGCGTGGTGGGAAGGTGTGGATCAACCTGTTTCCAGACAAGCCGATCACGAAGAAGCCGGCCGAGACCCGGATGGGCTCGGGCAAGGGTTCTCCCGAGGGTTGGGTGGCCGTGGTCAAGCCCGGGCGCGTGATGTTCGAGCTGGCCGGAGTCCCGGAGTCGCTGGCGCAGGAAGCCATGCGCCTGGCCTCCCACAAGCTCCCACTCAAGTGCCGGTTTGTTTCTCGAGCCGAGACGGTGGGTGAGTGAGGTGCGTACGGTGGAGCTTAGAGCTCTGGATCCGGCGGAGTTGGCCGGCAAGCTTTCCGAGGCCAGGGCGGAGTTGTTCAACCTGCGTTTTCAGCACGTGACGGGTCAGCTCGACAACCCGCGCCGTCTGGGCGAGGTGCGCAAGGACATCGCGCGGATCTTCACGATCATGAGTGAGCGGGAGTTGGCCGGCGAAGAGGTCGTTGAGGCCGCGCCGCAGGCGGCGAAGCGTGAGCGCCGGTTCGGTCGGCGATCCAAGGCGAAGGCCGAGGAGCCGGCAGGCCGGAAAGTCAAGAAGGAGTCGTAGGTGGCCGAATCCGAGAGTGCCCGCGGTCAGCGCAAGGTTCGCGTTGGCGTCGTGGTCAGCGACGCGATGGACAAGACCGTGGTCGTCGCCGTCGAGCAGACGGTGCGCCACCGGCTCTACAAGAAGGCCGTCAAGCGGACCAAGAAGTTGAAGGCCCACGACGAGCGCAACGAGGCGGCGATCGGCGACAAAGTGAGCGTGGTGGAAACCCGTCCGCTGTCGGCCACGAAGCGCTGGCGTGTGGTGGAGATCGTTGAGAAGGCCAAGTAGGAGTTCCGCGGAACCCCATGGGGGGCGGGGGCCACGCACCCCGATCCGCGTAGCCAGGCGAGGGAGACGCAGGTGATCCAGCAGGAAACGCGGCTAAAGGTCGCAGACAACACGGGTGCCAAGGAGATTCTTTGCATCCGCGTCCTGGGGGGGTCCGGGCGCCGTTACGCGTCGATCGGGGACATCATCGTGGCCACGGTCAAGGACGCGATGCCCGGTGGGGCCGTCAAGGAAGGCGAGGTGGTCAAGGCGGTGGTGGTGCGCGTGGCCAAGGGCAAGCGCCGCCCGGACGGCACCTATATCCGTTTCGACGAGAATGCGGCCGTCCTGATCAAGGACAAGACCGGAGAACCGCGCGGCACGCGCATCTTCGGTCCGGTGGGTCGAGAACTGCGGGAGAAGAAGTTCATGAGAATCATCTCCCTGGCTCCGGAGGTGTTGTAGTGCCCACGATCAAGCTTCGCAAGGACGACCGGGTGCAGGTCATGGCCGGCAAGGACGCCGGCAAGGAAGGCCGTATCGTCAAGGTCTTCATCGACAAGGGCAAGGTCATGGTCGAGGGCGTCAACCGCGTCAAGCGCCACGAGAAAGTCCGCCAGTCCCGCGCGGGCGCCATGCAGGGCGGCATCGTGGAGAAGGAAGCCCCGGTGGACATCTCCAACGTGCAGTTGATTTGCGGGGCCTGCAGCAAGCCGACCCGCATCGGCTACCGCTTCGACGACGCCAACAAGATCCGTATCTGCCGCAAGTGCGGCGCCGACCTGTAGGACGGGATGATGGTCACGGCCACTGAGAATGTGCCCCGGCTCAAGCTGCGGTACCGGGATGAGATCCGCCCGGCGCTCAAGCAGGAATTGGGCCTCGAGAACATCATGCAGGTGCCTCGCCTGGAGAAGGTCGTGCTCAACATGGGCACCGGCGACGCCCTCAAGGAACCGAAGCTGCTCGACGGCGCCGTGCGCGACCTGACCCAGATCACCGGCCAGAAGCCGGTGGTCACCAAGGCCAAGCGCGCGATCGCCGCTTTCAAGCTTCGTCAGGGGATGAGCGTCGGGGTCACGGTGACCCTGCGGGGCGACCGGATGTGGGAGTTCATGGACCGGCTGCTGTCGCTGGCCCTGCCGCGCATCCGCGACTTCCGCGGGCTGAGCCCGAAGAGCTTCGACGGCCACGGCAACTACAGCCTTGGGCTGACCGAGCAGTTGGTGTTTCCGGAGATCGACTACGACAAGATCGAGAAGGTTCGGGGAATGGACATCTCGATCGTGACCACGGCTCTCGACGATGCCCAGGGGCTGGCCTTTCTCAAGGCCTTGGGCATGCCGTTCAGGGCCTAGGCTCCAGGAAAGGGAAAGCGACATGGCCAAGAAGGCTCTCGTCGAGAAGGCGAAGCGGAAGCCGAAGTTCTCCGTCCGCGCCTACACTCGTTGCCACCGGTGCGGACGCCCCCGGGCGGTCCTGCGCAAGTTCGGTCTGTGCCGGATCTGCCTGCGGCAGTTGGTGCACTCGGGCGAGATCCCCGGGGTCACGAAGTCCAGTTGGTAGACATCGCCCGCGCAGGCCGCCGTCAGGCGGAACCGCGTGAGCAGGAGGTGGCAGGAATATGAGTATGACGGACCCGATCGCGGACATGCTGACGCGGGTGCGCAATGCGAACTCCGCGTCCCACGAGTCCGTGGCCATGCCGTCTTCAACGATGAAAGCGGCCGTCGCCCAGATCCTCAAGGATGAGGGCTACATCGGGGACTTTGTCGTGGACACTTCGGGCGCCAGGCCGGTGCTTCGCATCGAGCTGAAGTACGCGCCCAACCGGGAACGCACGATTCGAGGAATCCGGCGCATCTCCAAGCCGGGCCTTCGGGTGTACGCCAAGCGGGAGGACATCCCCCGTGTTCTTGGGGGTCTCGGGATCGCCATCCTGTCGACCTCCCGGGGGCTTCTGACCGACCGGCAGGCCGTGAAGCAGGGTGTGGGCGGCGAAGTTGTCGCCTTCGTGTGGTAGGGGAGAGCGATGTCGCGGATCGGACGCCTGCCCATTGAGGTACCTCCCGGAGTGGAGGTGGCCATCGAGGGACGGCTGGTTACGGTGAAGGGACCCAAGGGCGTCCTGGAGCAGCAGCTGCCGCCCGAGATGGAGATCGTCAAGGAAGAGGACGGCACGATCTGCGTGCGCCGTCCCTCCGACGCGCGCGAGCACCGTGCGCTGCACGGGCTTACCCGGACCCTCGTGGCCAACATGGTCGAGGGCGTGAGCAAGGGATTCGAGAAGACCCTCGAGATCGTGGGTGTCGGCTATCGCGCCGCGTCCAAGGACGGCGGGTTGGATCTGGCCCTCGGTTTCTCCCACCCGGTGCGTATCGAGGCTCCGGAGGGCATCTCCTTCGAGGTGCCCAGCAACACGAAGATCGTGGTCAAGGGCATCGACAAGCAGCAGGTGGGACAGGTGGCAGCCGACATCCGGTCGATCCGCAAGCCGAACCCTTACAAGGGCAAGGGTGTGCGGTATTCCGGCGAGGTGGTACGGCGCAAGGCCGGCAAGGCCGGCAAGTAGCGCCGCGGCCGATGACCGGTTGTCGGTCCGGCGGCAAGGCAGGGAAGGTCTGGGAGGATCATGGAGGCGAAGCAGAAGCGGCACGCGCGGATCAAGCGGCATTCGCGGGTTCGCCTGAAGGTTTCGGGCACGCCGTCTCGCCCGCGGCTGGCCGTCTACCGCTCCAACCGTCACATCTACGCTCAGATCGTCGACGACGTGGCCGGCAACACCCTGGTGTCCGCCTACAGCCGTGAGGTCTCGGTGGAGGACGGCAAGGGCAAGACCGGCGTCGCGGAGGCGGTTGGCCGGTTGCTGGCCGAGAGGGCTCGCGACCGGGGAATTGGCCAGGTGGTGTTCGACCGCGGCGGATTTCTTTTCCATGGCCGAGTGCGGAGTCTCGCGCAGGGCGCGCGTGACACCGGACTCGAGTTCTAAAGGAGGACTTGAATGAGCCCAGCCCCCGCCCGACGGGGCCCTGGCTCGCGCGGACCCCGCCGTGACGAGGCAAGGCGCGATGAACAGAAGAGTCAGTACGAGGAGCGGGTCGTAAGCGTCAACCGCGTGGCCAAGGTGGTCAAGGGCGGACGGCGCTTCCGGTTCGCGGCCCTCGTCGTGGTCGGTGACGGCAACGGCACCGTCGGCGTCGGTTACGGCAAGGCCAAGGAAGTCCCGGCCGCCGTCGCCAAGGGCGTCGAGGAAGCCAAGAAGAACTTCTTCAAGGTCCCGCGCATCGGAACCTCCATCCCACACCCGGTCATCGGTGAGGCAGCCGGTGGTCGCGTGATGCTCAAGCCCGCCTCCCCGGGTACCGGGGTCATCGCGGGTGGTCCCGTGCGCGCGGTTGTGGAGGCCGCCGGAATCCACGACATCCTGTCCAAGTCCCTCGGGTCCTCCAACGCCCTCAACATCGTCAGGGCCACGGTGGCCGGCTTGAAGAGCCTGCAGGAGCCCGAGCACATCGCTCGCTTGCGCGGGCTCCCCCTCGAGCACGTCGCTTTCCGGCCCGTGGTCGAAGCGCTGCGTGGGCCCAAGCCCGAGCCCGCGAAGGGGGCCGAGGCATGAGCACGCGGCTCAAGGTGACACAAGTCCACTCCACCATCGGGCGCGAGGGATCTCAGAAGCGAACCATCAAGGGCCTGGGCCTTCGGCGGATTGGTGATGTCGTCATCAAGGAAGATCGCCCGGAGATCCGGGGAATGATCGCCAAGGTCGCCCACCTGGTGAAGGTGGAGGAGGTGACCGAGTGAAGCTCCACCATCTGCGTCCGGCTCCTGGGGCCAAGAAGGCGCCGAAGCGCGTCGGTCGCGGCGAGGGATCGGGTCATGGCAAGACGTCCGGTCGGGGGATGAAGGGCTCCAAGGCTCGGGGCGAGGTCCGCGCCGGTTTCGAGGGCGGGCAGATGCCTCTCCAGCGCAGGGTGCCCAAGCTGAAAGGCTTCACCAACCCGTTCAAGGTCGAGTACGACTTGGTCAACGTCGAGCGCCTGGGAGTTTTCTCCGCCGGCTCGGTCGTGGGCCCGCAAGAGCTCGTCGATCGGGGAGTGGTCCGCAAGGGCCGGCTGGTGAAGGTGTTGGGCGGAGGCGAGCTGTCGGTGGCGCTGACGGTGAAGGCCCACGCTTTCTCGGGAACGGCCTCCGAGAAGGTGCGCTCGGCAGGCGGGACCGTCGAGATCATGAAGGCCTAGGAGAGAGGGTCAACCAATGCTCTCGGCCTTCCGCAACGCGTTCAAGGTCCCCGACCTTCGGAAGAAGATCCTGTTCACGCTCGGGGTCCTCGCGGTCTACCGGCTGGGTTGCCACATCCCCACGCCGGGGGCCGACTATTCCGCCATCCAGCAGGCGATCGAGCAGACCGGGTCCGACCAGCAGGGCATCTACACCCTGATCAACCTCTTCTCCGGCGGGGCGCTGACCCAGTTCGCGATCTTCGCCCTGGGCATCATGCCGGCCATCACGTCGCAGATCATCATGCAGCTTCTGACCGTGGTGATCCCCAAGCTGGAGGCGTGGCAGAAGGAAGGCGAGGCCGGCTACAAGAAGATCCAGCAGTGGACCCGCTACCTCACCGTGACCCTGGCCCTGATGCAGTCCACGGCGATGACGGTGATGGCCAACCGCGGTCAGCTCGTGCAGGGCATCAAGATCATCCCCGACCGCAACTTCACTCCGCCCCGCATCGCGCTGACGGTGCTCTCGCTCACGGCCGGCACCGCGCTGATCATGTGGATGGGTGAGCTCATCACCCAGCGGGGCATCGGCAACGGTATGAGCTTGATCATCTTCGCCTCGATCATCGCCCGGCTTCCGGTGGAAGGCAGCACCATCCTCAGCGTCAACGGCTTGCCGCTGTTCATCTTCGTGCTGCTGCTGGGCTTCGGGATCATCGTGGCGGTGGTGCTCGTCGAGCAGGCGCAACGGCGCATCCCGGTGCAGTACGCCAAGCGAATGGTCGGCCGGCGCATGTACGGTGGAACCTCGACCTACATACCGCTCAAGGTCAACCAGGCCGGCGTCATCCCGATCATCTTCGCCTCGTCTCTGCTCTACCTGCCGGCCCTGGCCGCCTCGATCGTGCGCTGGGACTGGCTGCAGAAGTTCGTCAACTCGACCTTCGCCAAGGGATCCGGCCCGGTGTACATCATCAGCTACTTCGTGCTGATCATCTTCTTCGCCTACTTCTACACGGCCATCACCTTCAACCCACTGGACGTGGCGGACAACATGAAGAAGTACGGGGGGTTCATCCCGGGTATCCGGCCGGGCCGGCCCACCGCCGAGTACCTGGACCACATCCTCACCCGCATCACCCTGCCGGGCAGCCTGTTCCTGGGCTCGATCGCGATCCTTCCGTTCTTGGCGCTGGCCGCGTGGGGCATCAACTCGTTCCCATTCGGTGGTACCGCGATCCTGATCGTGGTCGGGGTGGCGCTGGAGACGATGAAGCAGATCGACAGCCAGCTCCTCATGCGCAACTACGAGGGATTCCTGCGGTAGCGCCGAGCCACGTGGTTGGCCGGCCTCACACGCCGGCGAGCCGGCGCTGGCTCCGGTCGTCTCGATCCGGCTGAAACGGACCAGGTCGGGTTGGCCCGGCTCCCCAGCGTGAGCCGGGCTGGTCGATGGAAGGGAGAGAAGAACATGCGACTGGTGCTCTTGGGGCCTCCGGGCTCCGGCAAGGGAACCCAGGCCAAGAAGCTGGCCGAGCACTTCGGCGTGCCTCACATCTCGACGGGAGACATCCTGAGGGAGAACGTCAAGCGCGGTACCGATCTCGGCGCGCAGGCCAAGCAGTACATGGACGCCGGCAAGCTGGTTCCCGACGAGTTGGTTGTCGCCATCGTGGTGGACCGGCTGGCGCGGGGTGATGCCGCGGAGGGCTTCCTCCTCGACGGCTTCCCCCGAACGGTGGCTCAGGCCGAGGCGTTGGAGACCCAGCTCGCCGCATCGGCAAGTGGCCTGGACGTCGTGTTGGAGCTCAGGATCCCCGACGAGCTGATCGTTCCCCGCATGTCGGGACGCCGCTCTTGCCCCGCATGCGGCGCCGTCTACCATGTCACGGGCAACCCGCCCAAGACCGCCGGGATCTGCGACAACGACGGCAAGGAACTCGTCCAACGCGTGGACGACGCCGAGGAGACCGTGCGCGACCGCCTGGCGGTCTACGCAGCCCAGACCGCGCCGCTGCTGGACTGGTACGGCGCAAAGAGCCTGCTCAAGTCCATCGAGGCAACGGGCACACCCGACGAGGTCACCGGCCTGGCGCTGACGGTTCTGTCGTGATCGGTTCGCCTGGTGGGAAGGCCGGAGCTTGATCGTACGCAAGTCCGCGGATGAGTTGGCTCGCATGCGTGCGGCCGGGTCGGTGGTGGTCGCCACCCTCGAGGCCGTGCGTGGCGCGGTGCGTCCCGGGGTTGCCACCGCGGAGCTGGATCGGCTGGCGGAGGAGATGATCCTCTCTCACGGTGGGGTGCCCGCCTTCAAGGGCTATGCGCCGCGCGGCATGAGGGCCTACCCGGCCTCGATTTGCACCTCGATCAACGAGGAGATCGTGCACGGCATCCCCGGCCCGCGCCGTCTGGTCGAAGGCGACATCCTCTCGGTTGACTGCGGTGTGGCACTCGACGGCTATCACGGCGATGCCGCGATTACCGTGGCGGTTGGGGAGGTGGACTCGGCCTCGCGGCGGCTGATGGAGGTCACCGAGCGCTCGCTTGGCGCGGCCATCCAGCGGTGCCGCGTGGGCGCTCATCTGTCGGACATCGGCAACGCGGTTCAGAAAGTGGTGGAGGCCGAGGGCTTTGCGGTCGTGCGCGAGTACGTCGGTCACGGCATCGGCGTGGCGATGCACGAGGAGCCGGCGGTGCCCAACTACGGACCGGCGGGGCGCGGGGTCAAGCTGCAGCCGGGCATGGTCTTCGCCATCGAGCCGATGGTCAACGCCGGCACGTGGATGACCAAGGTGCTCGATGACGGTTGGACGGTGGCGACTGAGGACGGGTCGCGCTCGGCCCATTTCGAGCACACGGTCGCCGTGACGGAGGAAGGTCCTCGGGTGCTGACGGCGCCGGCGGAGGGTGATGCCGGCCACGGGGGCGGGCGGTGAGTGGGCGCCGTTCGAAGAGCCCCGGTTGCCGGAGCGGGGAGAGTGTTGCTAATATTGAACGTTGTCCCCAGCCGGGGGCGGATCCACATCCATCTCGCCGTTCGGGGCAGCGCGCGTCCGTCGGGGGGGGAAGGATCGAGCAGGTTGCCAAAGAGTAAGGATGGAGCCATCGGGGTCGAGGGCACGGTTGTGGAGCCGTTGCCCAATGCCATGTTCCGGGTGGAACTGGAAAACGGCCATAAGGTTCTTGCCCACATCTCGGGCAAGATGCGGATGCACTACATCCGCATCCTCCCGGGGGACCGGGTGGTGGTGGAGCTCTCGCCGTACGACCTGACGCGAGGCCGCATCACCTACCGGTACAAGTAGCAGGCGCATGGGTAACTCGGAGGGGCCATTTCATGAAGGTGAAGCCGTCTGTAAAGAAGATTTGCGAGAAGTGCAAGCTGGTCCGCCGCCGCGGTCGGGTAACGGTTATTTGCGCCAATCCCCGACACAAGCAGCGGCAGGGCTAGCCGGCAGGGAAGCTAAGGAGGCGCGGTGGCGCGAATCGCAGGGGTAGACCTGCCGAGAGAGAAGCGGGTAGAGATCGGTCTCACCTATATCTACGGGGTCGGTCGGACCCGGGCTATGGAGGCTCTCGTCGCCGCCCAGGTGGACCCCTCCACTCGGGTCAAGGACCTGTCCGAGGACGAGGTCGTCAGGCTGCGCCGCTGGATCGACGCGCACCTGAAGGTGGAGGGCGACCTTCGGCGGTCGGTGGCCCAGGACTTGAAGCGCAAGATCGAGATCGCCTGCTATCAGGGCGTGCGCCACCGTCGTGGTCTGCCGGTGCGCGGACAGCGCACTCACACCAACGCTCGCACTCGCAAGGGCCCCCGCAAGGCCATTGCGGGCAAGAAGAAGGCCCGGAAGTAGCAGTCCACCCGGGCGTTCGCCTCAAAGGGGCGATCGCTCGGCGAGAAAAGAGCATTCGAGAGCAGCCGCATCGCGGCGGTTCGACGAGGGAGGAAGGGTTGCCCAAAGCCAAGGGGACCAAGAAGCCGCGGCGTAAGGAAAAGAAGAACATTCCGCACGCTCGGGTTCATATCCGGTCCACGTTCAACAACACGATCATCACGATCGCCGACCTGCAGGGGAACGTCATCGCCTGGGCTTCCGCCGGCAACGTCGGGTTCAAGGGCTCCCGCAAGTCGACCCCGTTCGCGGCCCAGATGGCCGCCGAGACCGCCGCTCGCAGGGCTCAGGAGCACGGGGTCAAGAAGGTCGACGTGTTTGTGCGTGGACCCGGCTCCGGACGGGAGACGGCCATCCGCTCACTCCAGGCGGTGGGGCTCGAGGTCGCGGGGATCCAGGACGTCACCCCCGTGCCTCACAACGGCTGCCGCCCCCCCAAGCGCCGCCGCGTCTAGGTGGCGCGACTCGAACTGCGGCCCCAAGGGCCCGGCCGGGCACGGCAAGGATGCCCGCGTCGACGGGAAGGAAAGGAGTAGGAAGCCCAAATGGCACGATATACAGAAGCCGTCTGCCGGCTGTGCCGGCGGGAAAAGGTCAAGCTGTTCCTCAAGGGTGCCCGCTGCGAGTCCGCGCAGTGTGCCATGGAGCGCCGCCCTTACCCTCCCGGCGATCACGGTGGAGGTCGGCGCACGAAGGAATCCCAGTACCTCCTGCAGCTTCGGGAGAAGCAGAAGTGCCGCCGTATCTACGGCGTGCTGGAGCGCCAATTCCGCGGCTACTACCGGGAGGCCGCGCGACGCAAGGGAGTCACCGGCGAGACCCTGTTGCAGATTCTCGAGAGCCGGCTTGACAACATCGTCTACCGCGCCGGCCTGGCTCGCTCGCGCAACCAGGCCCGCCAGCTCGTGCTGCACCAGCACATCCTGGTCAACGGCAAGCGCGTGAACGTTCCCTCCTACCTGACCAAGCCGGGTGACACCGTCCAGGTCAAGGAATCGAGCCGGGAGATCGCTCCCGTGCAGCTCGCCCTGCAGGCGGCCTCGGGCCGAACGGCCCCCGCATGGCTCGAGATCACGCTGCACGAGGCCAAGGCAACCATCCGCGACTACCCGACCCGGTCCCACATCGAGGTCCCGGTTCAAGAGCAGCTCATCGTCGAGCTCTACTCGAGGTAGTCCAAGGCCAGTCCCTTCGGGGTGTCCGGCGCGTCATATGGCGGGCCGCCGGCGTAAGAAGGAGGAGTGTTCACCGTGCTTATCGTTCAGCGACCGCAGATCTATGAAGACCCCAAGTCCGATACCCGTTCGATCTTCCGCATCGAGCCGCTGGAGCCGGGCTTCGGCTACACCCTCGGCAACTCGCTGCGGCGTACCCTGCTTTCCTCCATCCCGGGCGCCGCGGTTTCCAGCGTCCGCATCGATGGCGTTTTGCACGAGTTCTCGACCATCCCGGGCGTGAAGGAAGACGTCACGGACATCGTCCTCAACGTCAAGGACCTCGTCCTGCGCTCGGAGTCCGAGGAGCCGGTGGTCATGTACCTGCGGGCCACGGGCCCGGGTGAGGTCAACGCCGCACTGATCACCCCCCCGGCTGAGGTGGAGATCATCAACCCCGACCTGCGCATCGCGACCTTGAACCGCAAGGGCAAGCTCGAGATGGAACTGGTCGTCGAGCACGGTCGCGGTTACGTTCCGGCCGAGCGCAACAAGAAGCCCAAGGATGAGATCGGCCGCATCCCGGTGGACTCGCTGTTCTCGCCGGTGCACCGCGTCAGCTACTCCGTCGAGGCTACCCGCGTGGAGCAGATGACCAACTACGACCGGCTGTTGCTGGACGTGGAGACCAACGGCTCGCTGACCCCGCGCGAGGCGCTCGCCTCGGCCGGCGGCACGCTGGTCGAGTTGCTGGGGCTGTTTGCCGAGTTGTCGGAGAGCGAGGTTCTGCACCTCGGACCGGTAGAGCCGACCGGCCCGCGCGCGGCCGACCTGGCGCTGCCGATCGAGGACATGGACTTGTCGGTTCGTTCGTACAACTGCCTGAAGCGCGAGAGTGTGCACACCGTCGGCGAGCTCGTGATGAAGTCCGAGGCCGACCTGCTGGACATCCGCAACTTCGGCGTGAAGTCGATCGATGAAGTCAAGGGCAAGCTCATGGAGCTGGGCTTGTCGTTGAGGGAGGACTGACGGATGCCGCAGCCCACACGAGGCCCGCGCCTGGGTGGGGGCCCTGCCCACGAGAAGATCATCATCTCCAACCTGGCCCGCAGCCTGTTCGAGGTCGGCCGCATCAAGACGACCGAAGCCAAGGCCAAGCGGCTTCGGCCCCAGGCCGAGAAGCTGATCACCTTCGCCAAGCGCGGCGACATTCACGCCCGGCGTGAGGTGCTCAAGGTCGTGCGGGACAAGGAGATCGTGCACAAGCTCTTCGCCGAGATCGCCCCGCGCTTCGCGGACCGGCCGGGAGGCTACACCCGGATCCTGAAGATCGGCCCGCGCCCGGGCGACTGCGCGCCCATGGTGATCATCGAGTTGGTCGAAGGAGAGGTCGGCGAAGGTGAGGCCGCGCCTGAGTCCAAGGCCGCGCGCCGCGCGCCGTTTGCCCGCGCTCGCAAGGCGGCCGAGAAAGCCACCGCGGCCGCGCGTGCCCGCCGGGAGAAGCCGGCCTCCGGCGAAGAGGCGGAGGCGGAGGCGGAGGCGGAGGCGGGCGAGGGCGAGGGCGAGGAAGTCGTTGAGGCAGAGGCTGAGGTGAGCGAGGCCGCTGAGGCTGGTGAAGCTGAGGTCGTGGTGGGAGAAGCCGAAGCCGTCGCCGAGGAAGAGCCTGCTGCCGAGGAGCCGGTCGCGGAAGCTGCTGCCGAGGAGCCGGCGACAGAGACTCCGAGTCCCGAGGCCGAAGGCGAGACCAAGACCGAAGCCTAGGCGCAGGCCGGGAGGTCGGGCCGTGGTGCGAGTCGCGATCGTCTGTGCCTACGACGGCTCGGGATTCCGCGGTTTCGCGCGCCAGCAAGGGCTTCGCACGGTGCAGGGCGAGATCGAGGGGGCCCTGGAGCGGCTGGCCCGCGATCCGATCGTCACGGTGGGCGCCGGGAGAACCGATTCCGGGGTGCACGCGCGCCATCAGGTGCTGCACGCCGATGTTCCCGAGCGCATCGCGGCCGAGCCCCCGGCACTTTGCCGGAGACTCCAGGCGATCACCGGACGCGACTTGACGGTGTACGCGGTCTCAGGCGTTTCAAAGGAGTTCGACGCCCGCTTCTCCGCGCTCGAGCGCTGCTATCACTACCTCGTGGACGATCGTCCGTTCCCGGACCCGCTGCTGCGTCACACCGTGGCTGCGTGGCCGCATCCGGTGTCGGTGAGCCGCATGCGAGCCGGGGCCAAGACGCTGCTCGGCACTCACGACTTCTCGGCGTTCTGCCGGCCGCGTCCGGGGCAGAGCCTCGTGCGTGAGGTTCGTCGTTTGGCGATAGAGCGACGCGAGGGACTGGTGTCGTTTCGAGTCGATGCCAATGCGTTTCTGCACCAGATGGTGCGGCGCGTGGTTGGCTTGCTGCTCGAGGTGGGAGACGGCTACCGTGAACCGGAAGAGGTGGCAGAAGTCCTGGAAGGCAAGGACCGCTCGAGATCCAGCCGGATAGCGCACCCGGAGGGCCTGACCCTCATCGAGGTCCGCTACCCCGCTCGCTTCCACATCCCCTCGCCGCTCTGACTTAGTAGCTCAGGCGGGATGCCTTGGGGATGGGGCTGTCACGGCATATCCACTTGGATATAATGACTCTTATGAACCGGGCAGCCGTTCTGATCGCAAACGCCCGTCGAGCGGCCGGGCTGAGCCAAGCCGAATTGGCGCGGCGGGCCGGAACCTCCCAGCCCGCGGTGGCACTGTATGAGTCGGGGGCCAAGGCTCCCAACGCCGCGACGCTCGAGCGCCTACTTCGTGCCGCGGGTGCCGAACTCCAAGTGGTATCGGTGCCCGGCCGGCGCAGACCTCGCGGGAGTCTGCGTCAGCTTCTCCTCGAGCATCGTGAGGCGATCCTCGCGGCCGCCGCGCGGCACCACGCGTCCAACGTGTGCATCTTCGGGTCGGTGGCGCGCGGACAGGAAAGAGGCGGCTCGGACGTGGACCTTCTGGTCGACTTCGACCTGGGTTGCTCCTTGCTGGATCAAGTTCGTCTGCGGCGAGAATTGACTCACCTGCTCGGTGTGGAAGTCGACGTGGTCAGCGCGAGAGGGCTGCTCGAATCCGATCAGCACATCAGAGACGAAGCAGTGGCGATCTGATGGTGAATCGAAGGGCCGTGCGCAGTCGGTTGCGAGGGCATCACACCAGGTGCGAAGCGGTGGCGATCTGATGGCACGGCCCGGGGATTCGATTCCCGAAGGGTCGGCCCGGGCGGCACCAGGTGCTCGCCGGAGGTCACTCCGAGCGAAGGGCCGGCCTCTGACCGAAGTCCTTCAAGATGTGGATGAAGCTGCGGATGCCGCGGCCGAGCTGGTGGCCAGGGGCAAGAGCGCCTGGAAGAGGGATCGGCTGCTGCGGCTGGCGGGCGAGGCGATAGTGGGGCGAGTTGCCGATGCGGCGAACCGGTTGCCCGAGGAGGTCAAGGAAACGATTCCGGACGTGCCGTGGGATGACGTGCGGGACATCCGCATTGTGGTCGATCACATCTACCACCGCATTGACTACGAGGCCCTGTGGCAGACTCTGCGCGCGGACGTGCCCCATCTGCGGGAGCGGCTTCGAGAGTGGGTCAGGGCTGCCGGCCAGTGAGATCGCGGCAGATTCACCGCCTCCCCATCTTCGGTAACCGTAGTTTTGAGGCGAGGGTCCCTCTTGGGTAACCATAGTTTTGAGGTCATGCCTCGGTTGACTATGCTTCCGTGCCGCGGGTAAGATCATCGACCGTTGTCGCAATTTGAATTTTCTCTAGTTTCCAAGGGAGTTCGGGCATGCGCACCTTCTCGCCGCGACCGGCCGACATCCGTCGTGACTGGTTCGTCGTTGACGCGGAAGGGCAGGTTTTGGGTCGGATGGCCACGGACATTGCCAGGATCCTTCGCGGCAAGCACAAGCCGATCTTCTCCCCCCACATGGACACGGGGGACTTCGTGATCGTGATCAATGCCAAGGGCGTCAAGCTCACGGGCAACAAGCTGGTCGACAAGAAGGTCTACCGCCATTCCGGCTATCCGGGTGGTCTCAGGGAGATCTCCTACGCCCAGATCATGGCCGAGCGTCCCAAGGTCGCGGTGGAACGAGCGGTGAAGGGGATGCTTCCCCACAACCGCATCGGGAGCGCGATGTTCACCAAGTTGAAGGTCTACGACGGGTCGGAGCATCCCCACAAGGCCCAGAAGCCCAAGCCCCTGGTCCTCGGGACCGGGGTGCAGCGGTAAGGAGGCAGAGCGCACGTGACGGGTACTGAGGAAACCGTTCCCACCGCAGTCGGCCACTCGCTGGCCGGCGTGGTTCCGTCTCGGGGTACCGGGCGGCGCAAGGAGGCCGTGGCACGAGTGCGGCTCGTCTCCGGTACCGGGGAGATCACTCTCAACGGCAGGCCGATCGTGGACTACTTCCCAACCAAGACGTTGCGGCGTCGGGTGATGGAGCCACTGCGGGTGACCGGCACGCAGGAGATCCTGGACGTCATCGCGCGCATCGACGGAGGCGGGGTTTCCGGGCAGGCGGGCGCCGTTTCCCACGGCATCGCCCGGGCACTGTGCGAGCTCGACCCCGAGTTCCGCCCGCGGCTGAAGAAGGGCGGGTTCCTCACTCGGGACGCCCGCGTCAAGGAGCGGCGCAAGTACGGCCTGAAGAAGGCGCGCAAGGCTCCTCAGTACAGCAAGCGCTGATCTGGATTGCTTTCGGAAAGGGCCGCCCTCGCGGCCCTTTCCTCTTGGAGGGCCACCTGTCCGCGGGCACTCGCCGTCCGCTGGGGTGTGCCCGTGTCCACGCGGTCGCGTCCCCTCCTTGGGGACGACCCTGGGGGTGACCGTCAGCTTCGTCCCGGCCTTGCGTTCTTCTCTGTGGGTCGGCCCGCGCAGGTTTCGCTATCATGGCCGGGTTCCTATCTGGAGGTGACATGGGCAGGCTGTTCGGCACCGACGGGGTCCGCGGCGTGGCCAACGCCGATCTCACTCCCGAACTGGCGATGGCCATCGGGCGGGCGGCCGCGGGAGTGCTTCTCAAGGACTCTCATCGACCCTCGGTGGTGATCGGCCGCGACGGTCGGGCATCGGGCGAGATGCTGGAGGGCGCACTGGCCGCGGGTCTGGCGTCGGCCGGCGCCGAGGTCATGCTGGCCGGCGTGCTTCCCACTCCCGCAGTCGCTTTCCTGGCCTGCGCGCTCGGGGCCGATGTTGGCGCAGCGATCTCCGCGTCACACAACCCCGTGCGCGACAACGGCATCAAGTTCTTCGGCGAGGGTGGATTCAAGCTGCCCGACGCCGTCGAGGAAGCCATAGAAGCGGCCCTGGAAAGCGAAGCCCAGCGGGCTCCCCGGCCGATGGGAGCCGAGGTCGGGCGCATCCGGCGGATTCCCAACCCCTGGGTTTCCTACATCAACCACGTGTTGGAGCCAGGATACGACCTGTCCGGCATGAAGATCGCGGTGGACTGCGCCAACGGCGCGGCCTCGCGCACGACGCCGGAGGCACTGCGCACCGCGGGCGCCGAGGTGTTCACGATCCACGACATTCCGGATGGAGCCAACATCAACGCCGGATGCGGATCGACCCACCCGGAAGGCATCCGGGAGTTCGTGAAGCAGACGGGCTCCGACGTGGGTCTGGCCCACGACGGGGACGCCGACCGACTGCTGGCCGTGGACGAGCAGGGCGAACTGGTGGACGGCGACCAGATCCTCGCGCTTTGCGCGATGCGGATGCGCGAGCAGGGCCGGCTTCCGGGCGAAACCCTCGTGACCACGGTCATGGCCAACCTCGGATTCCACCGGGCGATGGCGCGCCGGGGGATCAAGGTGCTCACGACCCCCGTCGGGGACCGCTACGTGCTGGAGGCCATGCGCGAAGGGGGATACAACCTGGGCGGGGAGCAGTCGGGCCACCTGATCTTCCTCGACCGTTCCACCACCGGTGACGGGCTGGTGACCGCGCTGGAACTCCTCGCGGTCCTGGCGAGCGAGAAGCGGCCCTTCTCCGAGGTGGCCCGCGTGATGGATCGTTTCCCTCAGGTGCTCATCAATGTGCGGGTGGCGGAGAGGATCTCCCTTGAAGAGCACCCGCGAGTGGGCGAGGCGATAGCCGAGGGCGAGGCGGAGTTGGGCCAGGAAGGCCGCGTGCTGGTTCGCCCTTCCGGCACCGAGCCCCTCGTGCGCGTTATGGTCGAGGCCGCCACGCAGGAGCTTGCGGATTCGACGGCGCGGCGCATCGCCGACGTGGTCGTTGTGGAGATGGGCGGCCGATACTAGAAGCCCAGGTGGCCCAAGGAAAGCCTGGGCGCGACTGGTAGGATGAGGCGTCTGTCCGGCGCGCCACCGGCCGTCGGAGACTCCCCGCGGGCCGGCCCTGTCATCCCTGACCCGCGAAGACACTCAGGGCGGCCTGGAATGTGCGGAATCGTCGGCTACGTCGGCAAGGACGAGGCGCTGCCCTTCCTCCTGGAAGGCTTGCGGCGCCTGGAGTATCGAGGGTACGACTCCGCCGGGGTGGCGGTGGCCGACCAGGGCGTGCTGCACGTGGTGCGAAAGGCCGGCAAACTTCGCGCCCTCGAGGAGGAGTTGGGCAACTCCTCTCCCGCCGGGACTTCCGGCATCGGGCACACGCGCTGGGCGACGCACGGCGCTCCCAGCGACCGAAACGCCCACCCACATCTGGACTGCCCCGGGCGCATCGCGGTGATCCATAACGGGATCCTCGAGAACTTCGCCGAGTTGCGCGAGCGACTTGTCGCCACCGGGCATCATTTCACCTCCCAGACCGACACCGAGTGCCTGGCGCACCTGATCGAGGAGCACCGGCGCGACGGGGAGTCTCTGGCCGAGGCGGTGCGCGCCGCGCTTGGCGAGGTCGAGGGCTCCTTCGCGATCGGGGTCATCTGCGTGGACGAGCCCCACCTGATAGTGGGCGCCAAGCGCAGCCTGCCCCTCGTGGTCGGGCAGGGCGTGGGCGAGACCTTCCTCGCCTCCGACGTCACCGCTTTCCTGGGGCGCACCAAGGACGCGATTGTGCTGGAGGACGACCAGGTGGTGGAGCTTCGCCCGAGCGGGATCCGCCTGACGGATCTGGCCGGCAACCCCTCCGCCGGGCATCACCTGCGCGTTGAGTGGGACCTTGCCGCGGCCGAGAAGCAGGGCTACCCCACCTTCATGCTCAAGGAGATCTTCGAGCAGCCGCTGGCCGCTCGGGAGACGATGCGCGGGCGCTTCCGCTCCGACGGCTCGGTGGTGCTGGACGAACTGCGGATGGACGCCTCGACCGTCAAGGCCATCGACAAGGTGTTCGTGGTCGCCGCCGGGACGAGCTACCACGCGGGACTGGTGGCCAAGTACGCGATCGAGCACTGGACGCGCGTGCCGGTCGAGGTCGAGATGGCCAGCGAGTTTCGCTACCGCGATCCCGTGCTCGGCTCGCGCACGCTGGTGGTGGCCATCTCTCAGTCCGGTGAGACCGCCGACACCCTGGCCGCCGGCCGCCACGCACGCCAACAGGGCGCCCCGTTGCTGGCCGTGACCAACGTCGTCGGCTCCACGCTGGCGCGCCAATCCGACGCGGTTCTCTACACCCGGGCCGGCCCCGAGATCGGGGTGGCGGCGACCAAGACCTTCACCGCGCAGATGGTTGCGCTCTACGTGATCGGGCTCTACCTCGCTCAGGTCAAGGGAAGCCTTCCTTGCGAGGAGATCGCCGCCGCGGTCGGCGATCTGGACGAGATCCCGGGGCACATCGAGGGGGCGCTCTCGCGCGCCGGGGATGTCAGGCGCGCGGCCGCATCCCTCGCGGCCGTCAAGGACGTGCTGTTCATGGGCCGGCACGTCGGATACCCGATCGCGTTGGAGGGGGCCCTGAAGCTCAAGGAGATCTCCTACATCCACGCCGAGGGTTACCCGGCCGGGGAGATGAAGCACGGGCCGATCGCGCTGATCGAAGAGGGAACGCCCGTGGTCGTCGTGGCCACGGCCGGCCACGTCTATTCCAAGATGCTCTCCAACATCCAGGAGGTGAAGGCGCGCGGCGCCCACGTGATCGCGGTGGCAAGCGAGGGCGACACGCGCATCGGCGAGCTTGCCGCCGAAGTCCTGTGGGTGCCCTCCACTCCCGAACTGCTCTCGCCGCTGGTGGCCGTGATCCCCCTGCAGATCCTCGCCTACGAGGTCGCGATGCTTCTCGGTTGCGACGTGGACCAGCCGCGTAACCTCGCCAAGAGCGTCACGGTTGAGTAGGCGTGGACCAGCCGCGCAACCTGGCCAAGAGCATCACGGTGGAGTGGGCGTGAACGGGCCCCAGCTTCTGGATCTGACGGCGCTGATCCTGTTCCTGCGCGCCGGGTTCTTCCTGGTGTTCGCGCTGGGCCCGGGGCTGGGGGGCTTCTTCTCCAGCGCGATCGGCGCGGCGTACTTGCTCGTCTTTCTCCTGGCGCCGGTGGTTTGCGGCTGGGGGCTTCGCGGGCGCAAGCTCTGGGCCTACCGGGGGCCAT
>Ga0265292_1000381_pt1 | contig 67647 bp, 66 predicted proteins | sample Munlanlewell296A_FD_189080 | JGI IMG/M metagenome (GOLD analysis project Ga0265292, IMG submission 189080) | Leachate microbial communities from a municipal landfill in Southern Ontario, Canada - Leachate well 296A | ecosystem: Engineered > Solid waste > Landfill > Unclassified | place: Canada...
TAAAGTTTATAAACTATATTATCAATTTCTTTGTCTGTTTTTTGGATTTCGGATTCCATGCGTTTTCGCTCGTCGGTAATTTTGTCGCCGAATTTCTGAAGTTGCTTGTTTAAGTCAAGCATTTTTTGAGCAAGTTTTATAAACGGGTGCTGTTTTTCTTTAATGATAACTTTTACGGGAAATTGTTTTGCATTTATTATCAATATTTTTTGGAATAAATTTTTAGATTTATCTAAAAATTTTTGTGAATGATAAAAATTCATTAGTTTTGAATTAAATATTGCCAGAATAAACTTTTCATCAAATTCTTTATTATTTTTTATCAAAATGTTAAAGGCAATTTGAGTGTTATATAATTCGTCGTCTGTAAATGAGGCAAATATTCTTAATGGTTTTCCGCTAATTATTTGTCTTACCAAAATTCGCGGTTGTGTAAAAAATCGTTGTTCTCTTGGAGCGCCCAACCACGGACCATAATTTATCCATTCTTTGCCATTCCAAAATATACCATATCTGACAATATCTGCCCCGGATAATAATTTTTTGAAAGTTACGCTCTTTTTATATGTTGCATGAAATACTTTGTTATTAATCTGTTCTTGTGTTTGTCCCTTATATTTGTCATAAGGGGTCAGCCCAAGACAAAAATCACAAATTTCTTCTAACTTTTTTATATTTTTTTCGATTTTTTCTAAAATATTCCGCGTTGCACTATCAGAAAAAATATTAAAAATATTTTTTTAGTTTTTGCCCATATTTCTTGCTCAATTTCCTTGCAAGTATCACAATTATCTCTGTCGATTTTGGTAATTTTATTATTTCTATCATAGCCAACGATTTCAATTTTATTATTCCTGTTCGCTCTTTTTTGCAAAACCAATATTATTGTTTCTACTTTTGCTTCTTCAAAAATATTATCGGGTAATCGAACAATCTTTTTTATACTTGTTGATTTTATTATGAATTCTCGTAATTTTTTATATGAATCGTTATACAAAATTGAATTAGGTATAATGAAAGAAAAATAGCCATCTTTTTTTAATAAATTTATCGCTTTTTCAACAAAAGATGCATAAAGATTTATTCTGTTTTCAGTAGAAAAATACTTATCAAACAAATAATCGACGGCACTTGGATCCATTCCCTTTATATCAACATACGGCGGGTTGCCGATGATGACATCAAAACCGCCTTCGGATATTAGTTCCTTAAATTCTTCTTCCCATTTGAATGCTTTGTTGCCGGCGATTTTGGGGTCGTCAATTAGTGAATTTCCGCATCTGATATTTTTCAACATCGGCAGGCGTTCACGGGTATAGAGCGTTTTCAATAGCAGGTTCATCTGAGTAATTTCTACTGCCTGCTTGTCAAGGTCAACTCCGTAAATGTTGTTTGAGAGTATTTCAGTTTTTTGAACAGTCCCGAATTCGGATTGTTTTTTGTTTTGTCCTACCCAGTAATCAACAAGTTCGTCAAATGCTCTGGTTAAAAACGAGCCACTTCCGCAGGCGGGGTCAAGAATTCTTAATTTCCTCACAGTTTTAGATTTCGCAGTTTTAAGAATTTCACCGACGGTGTTTTTGACGATGTAATCAACGATATAAGTCGGCGTATAATAAATTCCCTGCTCTTTTCTGTGCTGGTGGGTTTCTTTCAGTTTTGTTGTTGTAGATGTCTTTTTCAGAATATGCCCGAGATACTGCTCGTAAATACTGCCTAAAACATCCGAATTGATTACACCAAAATCGTAATGAATGTTGCCGTCTGGCGTCTGATACAGCGACTCAATAACTTCTTTCAGAACTTCGTCGTCAATCGTCAGGTCATCGCAAATATGCTTGTCAAAAAGTTTAGAATTGTAGCCATCATCAAACTCGCGGAAGATTCTTTTGAGTTCATTATTTAAAATTTGCCTTCTATCCCTAACTGCTGAACGAAGATAATTCTTTTCAATTTCCCTGTCTTCGCAGGTTCTGATAAAAATGAGCCGGTCAAGTATCCGCTGGACTGACTCGTCAAGGTCTGTTTCGCTGATTTTGGATTTTGAATTTTTGAGTATGTTTGATGTAAGTTTTTCGCGGGCTTTCAAGAGGTCGTCAAGTATCTGTTTTGAGACGGGCTGCTTTTTTATTTTCTTGCCCCATTTTTCCGCCTCTTTATCAAGCAGTCCGTTTGTTATTGATTCTTTTGACAGAAGAAAAAGTTGTTCAAAATTAGAAATATAATCGGCATATTTAATTTCAAAAAGCAAACTTTCAAAGATGTGTTTTGTTTTTACTTCAGCATTAAAAACTTTTATTGACTCAAAATCTGTAAGTATCGCCCAAACAACGCCTTTGTGCCATGAATAATTTATTGCCTGTTTGCTGAATTCGGGATTATTGAGGTCTGCTTTAAGCGGTTTTGCTTCAACAAAAAATTTTACTATACCGCCTAATTTGAACGAGTAATCAACTCTGCCGCCGGAAATATTTGTTTCAAGTCCGACTTCGTCTCTGTTTTGAGTGTCCCAGCCGAGAGATTCAAATAGCGGGTCAATAAATCCTTTTTTTGTCTCTTCTTCGGTATAATGTGAGATTTTCCCGGCGGATTTTTCCACCTCATATTTTTCTATTAATCGGGTTATTTCTTTCTTCGCCTTTTCTTTCATTTTCTATCCGAAAACCGCAATCCAATTTTGATAATTATTTTTGGTCATATATTAATCAATACATCCTTATATTACATTAGACACGCAACTTGTAAAAACTCTGCACCGAAAATCCGGAAAACGATATTTTTTATTTTTTTACTTCCCACCGGACGCCTTTATTGAAGGTCAGGTAATGGCATAGTAACCGCCTGTTTTTGAACTTCCTTTATATTTTATTTTTCTTCCTGCTTTCAGTTTTTTCAGCCAGCGTTCAAGTGTTTTCAAGGGGACTTTGATTATTATTGCAATATAAGGCGCTCTCTTGCCGGGATTTTTCCTGATATATTCCAGTAAAAATTTTACACCCTCACTTACACCCTCACTTACACCCTCACCTTTCTTCTCTTTTGCCGGTACAGCGGCAATGTTAGGACGGTAAAAAGAAACCAGAAACCCGCTTTTAATTTTTTCAAAAGTGACCTTTACCCCGGCAGCTTTGCATTCATCGCTGATACGTTTTAGACCGGAACCCCATCCTTCAATGTCTTTAGTTAAATAAAAAGCATCGGCAATCAACGGATTCCGCGGAATACTTTTTTCTTTTCCACTTATAAAATCATACGGCGAATACTGGAAAGGAAATTGTCCGGGATTGTAAATTTCTATCCTGTTTTTATAAACAGCAATCTCGTTACCGGCAGGATTATCAAAATCGCGGTGGCACAGAGAATTAACGATTGCTTCACGTACTGCTTTAATCGGAATTTCCGGAGTTTCTATGCGCTTAAAATCAACAATATCGGCGCGCCAATTGATATGCTCTTTTACATATGTTTCGCATTGCACAATTAAATCAAATAGTGTTCCTTTGAACAATTGAATGTCAAGAAAAGTCGTTTTTTCATTTGTGGCAAAAAGAGCCGCTCTTACTTCAAGTCCGTTATTCTTACAAAATAATACGCGGCCGGCATTGAGTAAATACTCGTCTTTTGTAAGATTTAATTTGTTCAGAACATTTTTTACTGTATCAAATGAATAGCTGATACGGCCTGCTTCACGACCTCTTTTGATAAATGTTCTTACGGAAGGAACGTTGACGGCGGAAATTAATTTTTCCGAAACTTGAAAACCCCATTTATAGACATAGTTTTTCTTTTTTTCGATAAGACGCTCTATTTCTTTAGTAGAAAGTTTCTTGTTTTCATCTCCGATTCTCAAATAAAAACGGCCATACGCCGAATAAAGATTTTCATGACCGTCAAACCTGACGGCGATGCAATCCCTGCCGTCAACTTTTTCTAATCTTATATCGGGGAAAATCTTCGGGTCGATATGGTCGGTTATTGCTTGGGTTATATCTTTGAGCGTTGACTTGCCGATTTGCTGGCCGACTATTTTGCCGTTATCTTCAATTCCAAAGTAAAGAATGCCTTTGCCATGTTTGTTGAGGATTGAGACGATGGAAATTACAGCCTCTTTTAATTCGGATGTGGATTTTTTCAGTTCGAGGGTTTCTGTTTCTTTGAACCTCATAATATTCCGGTACTGATTTTTTATTCCTGCATGGTTTTATTATACTACTTCATAACAAAAAATCAAGAAATATTTTTTTGCGGGAAACAAAACATGCGAGACACTATCATTGCTTCCGCTAACATTTAATTTGGAATTTCACCGTCGAAATTAGCGAAAAATATTAGTTCCAATCGCATACTAATCGCACACTTTTGGTTTGGTGTTTTTTGCTAATTTTGAATTGCATAAAAAAATGCCCTATTTTCGGGGATTTTTCCCAAAAAAAAATGAGCCCGGTGCGATTTGAACGCACGACCACTTGATTAAAAGTCAAGTGCTCTACCAGCTGAGCTACGGGCCCAAATGTCCGTCATGAGAATTTAAGATGCTTGTTTTCCGACGGTAAACGTCAGAAAATAGTTTTGTTCCTGACACTTTCGGATATCTTAAAAAACCATCGCATTTTCACTGCCTCTTCAGATTTTTTGCAGATGAATTTATTGTTCAAAAATTATACTATAGTTAGATTCTATCAAATTATATTTCTTTTGTCAAGATTTTTTTCGGCAAACTTCCCAAAACTATTTTCTATCCGGGAACTTCTCATCTGCCGGCGCACCGCCCAAACCCCAGTTTTCTTTTTCAACTTCGCTGATGACCAACTGAACGGTTTCAATTAATTTTTTCTTCGTTTTCCCGGTTATCCCTCAAGCTGGAAAAATGCTAATTCAACAAATTAAACACCGTCCCCTAACAAATCAGAACCTGTTTCCGGTTTTTCGGCGAACGGCTCACCGCCCGACGGGCACCGCTTTTTGCTTCTTTTCTGCAAGGTGAATCTTCGCCAGTTCAATTTTATTTTTTGAGTCGGCATCATTCGGGTCAATTCTCAAAACCGCTTCCCAACCGGCGATTGCAAGTTCATATTCGCCTTTTTCATAATGTCTGAGTGCGGCATCATAATGTCCCTTTTTGAGCGACAATTTTTTTTCAGGCGTCAATTCTTTGTGTACCGGAACAGGTTGTTCTTCTTTGTGTACCGGAACGGGCTGTTCTTCTTTTTGCACCGGAACGGGTTGTTCTTCTTTTTGTACCGGAACGGGTTGTTCTTCTTTTTGTACCGGAACGGGCTGTTCTTCTTTGTGTACCGGAACGGGCTGTTCTTCTTTTTGCGGCGGGGGAGCGGGCGGCGAATGCATTCCCTCCTCTTGTGCGATTTTTTCTTTTGCTTTTACCTTTTCTTCCGACAGCGTATATCTGAATGTCAGAGACAGCCGGTGACTCCCCGACGTGTCCGGCATCTGCAACGGAAGCAAAAATGCATAATCAAGTTGAAGACCGGTTTCGCTGAACATTTTGTTGTATGAAAACCCGAATGAGAATTCTCTGTCATTTCCGCCTAAACGGGCGGCAAATGTGTTATAATTAAACCATGACTCTATCCCGCCTGAGACCTTAAAATCCGCAGTGTTATCTGCCGGTTTTCTGTATGAGACGTCAACTGTCGGCGTGATGTTTTCAAAAAATGCCCAGTCGCCGCCGCGGTACGCCGTTCCGAACTTTAATATCATAGGCACATTATCCTCGGTTTTAAGTCCCACGTCCGGCTGTAAAATGTTGAGGGCGGAAAACCCGAACGAGTAATCGGACGGTTTCAGTAAGATACCGATGTCGGGCGTAAAACCGCCGGCGGATGTCCCTCCGGCAAATACAGGGTTATCCATACTTTTTGTCCGGGAGTCAAGCATATAGGAATGTGTAAGATATTTCAAGTTGAGTCCTGCCATCAGCGGAAATGTGACGCCGAGGTCTTCCGCCAAATCCCGTGCATAACTCGCCGAAACGGTGTTTTCCCTGTAATATCCCCAGAGCGCAAAATCGGTAACGGTTAAGCCGAATGAACCTATCGCCGTCGGATAAACGCCGGCTGCATACATCTGCGAAAGATTTACGTCATCAATCCCGGCAAAAAGTTTGTTGTACATAAACGTCGTTTCCAGCATTTCAAGTTGAGCAATTCCTGCTGGATTCCAGAGCGTTGCCGACGGGTCGTTCGCAATAGCGGTAAATGTGTTGCCCATTCCGCCCGCACGCGTGCCCCAGCCGGTATCCTGGAAGGCAGGGAAACCGTAAGTAGTAAGTAGTAAGTAGTAAGTAGTAAGTAAAAAGTAATTCTTTTTTATTTTCATAATTTTGCTATTAAACCTGTCAACATTTTTCCGGTTTTTTCTGTCAATTCCATAATTTCTTGGCATTCATTTGATGAAATATATTTAAGTCTTAAAGAAATAATAAGTTGCGTTTCCAATTCACTAAGCGAACCTCTCGCAATAAAAAGAAATTGTTTAAACTCTGCTTTAGAATGTCTTGAAGCGCCTTCGGCAATATTGCTGCTGATAGATACCGATGCACGACGCATCTGTATTGTCAAACCATAAATCTCTTCTTTTGGAAATTTTCTAGTTAAATAATAAATTTTTTCAACAAGCAAAATGGACACCTGCCAAACTTGTAATCTTTCATGAGGTCTTTTTTCCATCGCATTCACCACTTACTACTCACCACTTACCACTTACTATTTTGCAAGCACAACAGCACCGGTTCTCTTCTGTCCGCTTACTGCTTCAACTTTATAAATATAAACGCCCGACTCCAAAACATTGCCGTCGTCGTCTTTACCGTCCCAGTTATCCGAACCGTCGTCAATAGTCCTGATTTTTTTGCCGGTCACGTCATATATCTCAATCTTTTTGATGGCAGAATCGCACTCAAACTGTATGCGGTTGTTTGTCGCAGGCGTAAGGAATTTATCTTTCGTTGCCGGTTTAACGGGCGGAGTCCCTTTCGGGAAAAGTGCATAAAGAGTGAAGTGGTTCACATATCCGGAAACCGTATTCTTTGCGGTGTCAACTGTGCTGTCTACATAACGCCAGCCCCAGTTATCCCACCAGTAAAGACGCAGTCCGAGCGCGGAAATGTTACCGCTGTCGTCAATTATGCCGTCCTGGTTCTGGTCAAGGTATCTTATCGTTAACAGCACGGGTTTTTTAAATTCCGTGTTGTTCGGCAGGAAATCAAAGCAGGAAACCGGAGCCGTGCTGTTTGATGCAATTGTTGAAGTATTCTCATTTTTGAACGCCCAAGGCGGAGGAGCAGTATCGTCCGGATAACCATGCTGTACAATTGATATCGGCACATTTGTGGACAGAGCGCCCGGAGGAATTACAATACTCGTATGACCGGCGGACGTGTTCTGGTCGCCGTCAGGTACCGTAATCGTTCCTCCGGAAGCCGCCGGAACGACGGTTTCTGCCGTTTGCGTCTTTACGTCAACGGTCGGGGCATTTTCCGCGGTAATAGTCGTGCCGTTAACGACAAAATATCCGCTGTTGTTCGGCATCAAGTCCTTTGCCTCAATGTAATACTTAAAACCTGCCATAAATGTAGCGTCAATTGGGCCTATTTTGAAAGTGTAAAGGTCGCCGGTATTTGTTGTCGTTGAGACCGCTATCCACGAGCCGCCGGTTTTTTCATAATAAAGTTTTGCGGAAACGACGGTTCCCGGCGAACCTGTATTATCCTTATCCGTAATAGTCACCGCAATAATTGCATACCCGCCCAAAACATCAATTTCTGTTATGGGTGTATGGACGACCGTCGGCGGAATTGAATCCGGACTTGCCATCGTTTCGTTTGAGTAAATTGACTCAACCCCGTCTCTATCACTGCTCGTCATCACATAATAATAAATCGCAACGGTAGACGGCGTATCAGAATAAGAAGTTTCTATTGATGAACCGACAGGTGTATAAGGACCGCCGGAAACGACTGAACGGTAAATTTTGTAAGATGAAAAATTACCCGCTCCGCGGTCGGACGAATCCGTCCAGACAAGATTTACATTACTTCCGAAACAATCCGCGGAAACCAATGCCGGCGGATTTATCCTCGCAACCGTTGAAGCAGTATTTGAATATCCGCTTTCAAGTGCGATTGAATACAAACCGTTCCCGGAATTACCCCGGTCAACGGCAGTTATTTTGTAGTAATACGTCACACCGTTTTTCAATCCATAAAATGTCAATGTTGCGTTTGTTGTTGTTGCAGATGAAAATTGCTCGGAAAAATCTTATGTTTGAGAATCACAGTAAATTTGATAATGGTCTAAATCAAAAACGGAAACAGCATTCCATGTAAGCGTGATTTGTGTATTAGATGCGGTTGCTGTAAGTCCTGCCGGTGCGGGCGGAGATAAATCCTGTGCTGCGGCGGATGAAAGCGTGTTGACGAATGTTCCCGTAGACCAACTTGCCCAGTTATTAGTAATCTTGTCCCTAAATTTTACGGCGAAATAATATGACGTTCCGGGGTTAAGCCCTGTAACATTAGTTGAGAGTGCCTGCTGTGTCACGGTGTTTGTTGACTGAACGGTAAATGTTGCGGCGGTGCCGAAAGTCGTTTCGTTTCCGAGCGGATTTGTTGAGTACTTCACCCAATAGGCACCGCCGGCAATGCTGCCTGCAGTTCCGTCGTCGCCTGGCGCGGTCCATTTAAGTGTTATAGAGCCGTCAACCGGACCCGCCAATGCGGTTAAGTCGGAAATTCCTGCCGGCGGAATACAATCAAATCCTAACTTTGCATTTCCTCCGGAACCGAGCTCCGTTGATGTTGAAGAAGTTAAGCCGTTACTATTCTCACTCCAGACCCGCCACCAGTATGTGCCGTTGTCGGTCAAAGCGGGCCACTTGTAACCGGTGGTCCCCTGACTTAATAATTGTGACGTTGTTTCAAAAAAGAGCGGGCTGAAAGAGGAAAATGACGATACCTGTAAATGGAATTTTAGTTGATCGCTTGCTTGGGTGAACGACGAAATAATTGTTGACGAGTTTGTCCACTGCATTGATGCCAGTTGATTACCGCTTTCACCTATTTGAACAAGGGACGACGGTTTATCGGGGGCTAAAATATACTCTACGATGAACACCCGCTCGGTTCCCCACTGTCCGTTCCCATCACCGTCTCTCGGCCTTACATGAAAATAATGATTTGTAACATCAACAGGAAAGTCATCAATATAATCATCCGTAGTGCCGGACTCCGAACCGTCAATAGTACCGGTTGCCGTGTTGTTATATTCGTAATAAAATACACTTGAATACGTCGGGTTGGTCCAGGTAAATGATATTTGTCCGTCGCTGCCGGCCGCCATATAACCGAACGGTGCACCCGATGTAAAAGATGTTCTGTCGTCTAACGAGGGTCCTGCTTGCACCGCTACAATATCCGGAGCAGTTCTTTGAGTGACTACGACATCGTCGAGATAATATGTTTTGCTACCGCTTCTATAAAATTTAATATATATATTGTTATAACTTGATAAATCAAAAGTTTCCTGCATAAAAGTACCGCCATAATCGGTAGCCGTCGGAGAACCGGGTAATGATGCCCAAGTAGCCGCATTTGTTGAATATTGAATATTGAAACTTGAAGCACCGGCGCTGGCATACATCCAGTAAGTTAAAGCGGCGGGATAGTTTAATACCGGGGTAATTAAATACCAAGCAACTTTAGCAAATGATTCGCTATGGGTGGGTGAATTAGCGTGTGTGATAGACCACGTTACGGGACCATTGTTTGTCCACCCGGCCGGGGTACCGCCGCCCTCAAAATTTTCATTGATTATATCGGCACCGTATAAGATAACCGGGACGAAGATTATTATCAGAAATAATATGGTTTTTATTTTCAATTTCATAAAAATTTATCCGGCGCTATTTACGGGTATATATATTATAAGTATAAAGTATTCTTATGATTTTGTAAAGGTTTTTTTTGTAAATAAAAAAACCGCGTAAGCAAACTAAATTACGGTTTGTCATACCAAATACAGAAAAAAATACGGGGATGGTTCTGATATTTTCATTTCAAAATCATTTTTTATTTCCGAGCGACCGCAGGGAGTCCCTTCGGGGGCGAGCGCTGATTAAATATCCTTTATTTTTTCCAGGAATTTTTCAGATAACTTTTTTTCGGTAATAAGTTTAATAAGTTTTTGTTTCGCCCCTTTTTTTCTATCTTCAAGTTTCGCCGTATAATAGATGTTCACCCAGATGTTTGCGGCATCTTCATACCTGCCGTATTTGGTATATATATTGCCGAGGATAAGTTTAACCTCAAACGGACAATCCGGATATTTTACCGTTTCTTCAAGTTTTTTTATCACATCAGTGGATTTGCCCTCTTTTGAATAAACAATAGCAGCAGCATATAAATGAAACGGATAGTACTGCGGATTGTATTTCATTCCTTCATTTAATAATTCAAGGGCTTCATCATAGCGGGTCAGATTCCAAGCAAGCGATGCACCGCCAAAAGCATAAACATACTTAAAATACGGGTCAATTCTCACGCATCTTTGACACATAGCCAGAAGATCTCTGTATCTTCCATATTCGCTTTTTTTTCTGTCGTCCTTTTCATACTTGCGGTATTTTTCTTCGCTGACTTTATCTTCCCAGCCGCCGCCGCCGTAATACTGTAATGTCTGAACCCACATAATATCAGCAATGATTCTTCTCATTCCGAATAGAAATCCTGCAAAATCAATCGGCTTTGTTTTTTCCGTAACAATATCCACCGGGGCAGGATACGGATAATTGAAATTTTTGTTTGCCCACCAGCCGGTTAATGCTAAAATCAGCAACAAAAAAATGATCAAAACATTTTTCATAAAATTCCTGATTTTAATAAAATATCCTGAATGTCATTTTTAATTTCCGAATTATTCGCATAAAAATTGTCAGGAATATTTTTATTATAACGAATATAACCGATCATATCAAGACCGTCAATGTTTTTGATGTTTTCATTTTGATATTTATTTACAAGCAGATATTTTTTGATGATTTTTATCGGCAGACGTTCCGCTGTTTTTTTTATATTTTCCGCAGCGAGAAAACTTATATTCGTCGGCTCGGCAACTATAAACAACACATCAATTTCATTGTTTGTGCGACGGGAAAGATGCTCCATACCCGCTTCGTTATCAATAACAACAAACGGATATTGACGGCTGATTTTTTTCAAAAAATCTCTCAAAAGATTGTTGACGGCACAATAGCAACCGGGACCTTCGGGACGACCCATAACAAGCAAATCAAACCCTTTGTCCGTCTCAAAAATACACTCCTGCATCTTCATATTAAGCCAGTCAACTTTTGAAATTCCCGCCGGATTTTTTTTGAATTCATCATCTCGTAAATCGGAAACGGCTGTCCCTGCGGGATAATCAACATCCAGATAATATCCGAGATTGCTGTTAGGGTCGGCATCCACCGCAAGAACCGGAGATTTTTTACTCTCAACTAATTGTCTTATCATCAAAGACGAAATCGTGGATTTTCCGACTCCACCTTTGCCGGAGACCGCTATAATCATATTTTCCTAAAGAAAACTTCGTAACCGCAGATAGACCCCCGCATAGAATCATTCGGGGGCAGGCTCCGATTTACGCAGATAAAAATAACGTCTTTGTCGTTATCTGTGTTTATCTGTGTCCATCTGTGGTTGCTTTTATAATTTCTTATGTTTTTATTAAGTTTTCCGCCACATTTTTGGTTGTTATAATAATTTTTTCCGCAAGTTTTTCCGACAGTGAACCGACGCCGCAGGACGGCGTTATAATATAACGGCTTTTAACTGCCTTTTCGTTAATGCCCTTTTTAACAAGTTGCTTGTTTTTTTCTATAAAATTCTCTGTCAGCGATTCCACCGTTTCAGAATTTATTAAGTCGGAACTCGGCACAATTCCCCAAGCCAGCACTCCGCCTCTTTCAAAAAATTTATTCAGTTTTTCAGGATAAAGCGTCAGACCGTCAAAAAAACTGTAAGCATCAAAAGAAATAATGTCAATGTCCGTATCCATTAAAACCGACCAGTCGGTATTTCCGCAGCAGTGAACGCCTGACAGAGCATTTTCTTTGTGAATACCTTCTATAACCTCGTTGAGATATTTTATTACTTCTTCACGGGAAATTTGTGTAAAAGCACTTCCGAAAACGGATAGATACGGCTCATCAATAAACATAATAACTTGTGTCTCGTCCCTCGTCCCTCGCAACTGTTTTATCTGCCATCTGGCTTTCATTGTAAGTGCTTTTACTATTACATCTACGAACTGCTCATTATAAAAAATTGAGCGGTTATTTTTATCGGTTACCTTCAAACCGAAAGTGATTGGACCTGTAATCTGTCCTTTAACCGACGGAAATTTCAAATTACTGGACTCTAACTGTGAAATAAATTCATAAAATCCCGCTGAATAATTCTGCGAGATTTTGAAATAATCTATATCATCCGAAATAATTTTTTCATAGAATTTTTCCAATGACGGAAGTACATCACCATCAGTATCAAAAAATATTTTTTGATTTTTTTCGGAAACTTCAAGGCAGGGAAAACCCTCGGAATACTGTGCATACATACTTTCCCTGAAACTTATTTTAGGAAGTTGCGGCCAAACAGGGATAGCGAGATTCTTCATAATAATCTCAATTGCTTTTTTCCCGTCATTGTGAGGCATACTGCCTACGGCAGTTGATAATTTAAGCATTTTTTAATATCTCCGAAATGATTTTTAGGTTCTTATCGGTTGCACCGCGACGGCTGATAACAACTTCCTTTGCCCGTTTTCCCATTTCATCCATTAATTCTATATCAATTAGTAATCTGCGGGCAGAATTATAAAACTCTTTTTCATCACTTACCTGAAATGCCGCCTTTTCGGAAATTAATAATTTTGCCGATTCTTGAAAATTTTTAACAAATTTGCCGAATATAACCGTTTTACCGAGCTCCGCCGGCTCTAACATATTATGCCCGCCGGCACCGTCAAACAAACTCCCGCCGACGAAAATAACGGTTCCTGTTGAATAGGCATCGGTAAGTTCTCCGATGGTGTCAAGCAAAAGACAGTGGTAAGCCGGAAGCGGTAAGCCGGAAACAGCGACCAAAGGAAGTCCCCGTGGGATAAGTTGTGACTTGCGGATAAACGATATATTTTCTTTTTGTAAAATTTTTTCTACTTCTAAACACCTTTCAGGATAACGCGGTGCAACTATCAATTTTAAGTTTATAAACTCCTCTGCCAATTTTTTATAAACATTTATTACTATTTCTTCTTCCTGCTCTCTGGTGCTGCCTGCTACAAAAATAAAATCGCTATCGGTAAAACCAAAATCCTTCTTTGTTATGCTTGTTTTTGCATAAACGGTTTCGGTTTTATCATATTTCATATTACCCGTTTTTACCGCTTTTTTTTCATCATAGCCCAAAGCAATGAATTTTTTTCTGTCAGATTCTTCACGGGCGCAAATAAAATCTATCTTTTTTAGAATTTCCGCCATAAACTCTTTTACGAACAAATATCTGCGAAAACTTTTATCCGACATCCTTGCATTAATTGAGACAATTTTTGCACCTTTCCTTGCGACTGAAAAAATTAAATTCGGCCAAAGTTCGCTCTCAACAAGAATAAGCATCTCCGGTATAACCCTTAAAAACAATTTTTCAACACAAAACGGAATATCAATCGGGGCAAAAACAACCTTATCGGCAATTTTTTTGTCAAGAACATATTTGTAACCGTACGGCGTCATTGTTAATATAAGAATTTTTTTTTCCGGAAATATTTTTTTCAATTTGTTAATAAACACCGTTATGGTTTTCAGTTCGCCGACAGATGAAGCATGAATTAAAATATATTTGCCCTTTTCAATATCATAAAATCCCAGACGCTGTTTTATGCCGACTGCAACTTTATCAAAAATGGCAAGTTTATACCGCCAGATAAAATACGGCATAACGAATACAAATACAAAACCGACTAATATATTATAAACAAGCAGCACAGGTTAAAAAGACCTCCTCAACGGATATTCCTGTCATACACCTGAAATCACCGACGGGACATTTGCCGGAACCTTTTGTAGAACATGGTTTACAAAAATAATTTTTAGAAATAATTTTTGATTTTTCCGATTGCGGATAAAATCCGAATTCTTCTGCTGTCGGACCGAAAATTGAAATTGTCGGAATTTTTAAGGCATCGGCAATATGCATAAGTCCCGTATCATTTGTAAGCAAATATTTACATTTTTTCAAAACAACCGCAGTTTCTTTAAGCGACAATCCGCAGAGATTTTTTGCTTTCGGACCAATCCGGATTTTTATATCTTCACAATAATCAAAATCGTTCTTGCCGCCGAAAATAAGTATCTCGCAATCTTGTTTTTTAAGTATTTTTTTTGCCAAATCAACAAAATTCTGTTTAAGCCATCTCTTTGTTTTCCAGACGGCAACCGGACAAATTCCTATACATTGATTTATGCGGACTTGTTCAAATTTGTTTTCTGCATTTTTATCAATAAAGAAATCAAGTCCTTTATTATCATGTAAAATGCCGAGTGATTCGGCCGTTTTCAGATATCTTTGAAAAACCGGAATTTTTTCTCTCTCTTTGTAAAAATTTAACCCGAATTCCGCCAGAAAAAATCTCCGGAACATATAATTTTTATATCTTAAAATTTTTACACCGGAAAACAAAATCAAAAGAAAAGTCCTGAAATTATTATGAATATCTAGAATAAAATCATATTTTTCTTTTTTTATTTTTTTCGCCAGTTCAAAAATGTTGTTTTCAAAGAATATCAGATTTGAAATATACGGGTTTGCCGAAAGAATTTCCGAATACTTTTTTTTAACCAAAAAATCAATCTGCGCCGACGGAACTGCCGTCCGCAGACATCTTACCAGGGGTGTGGCAAGAACAATGTCGCCGATAGAGCTTAAGCGTATTATTAAAATCTTCACAATATGGGTATTATACTTTTTAAAGAAGTAAAATCAAGTTATTTTTTAAAAAGGCGTGTTTTGCCGGTATGCAATTACTTATGGTCAGCAGAAAAATAATTTTTCCTGAAGTTGTGTTAATGAGCACGGCTATCGGTTAATTCTTTAATTTTTCTAACAGGGGATTAAATAGATTAGCAACAAATAATCCTATTACAAGAAAATCATAAGGCGGGAAAAACTTAAAGATTAAAAATGCTATTATTCCGGCGATACTGCCGAAGATAAATCCCCTCCACTTACCGAACCCGGAGGTCTTTGGTTCAATAAGCATAATAAAGACAAAAAACCAACTTACCGATAAAAAGGGGTTGACTTTTTGGGTTACGAACAAACCGATAAAGAAAACAAAAAAACCGATAATATGCGGGATTTTCTTAAGAGAATAAACGATATATAATCCTACGATAATAATTAAATAGATATTGGACTCTATATTCCACGTAAGCGGAACCTTGAAAAATGTTGCAATTGCCAGAGAGAAGTTGGCGGGATTAAAAATATGCTTATGTTTAAATTTTAATATATGCTTGGATATAACCGGCAAAAGTGAAAAAATAACCAATGCAAACCATGTTTGCCGGTAATCTAAAATCCCAGAAATAATAAAACCGCTAATGACAGCACTCTTGGGGACGATTATTCTTTTTTGTAGAATTGCTGTTGTGAGGACATCAAACAAAGAAGTCAATAATATCCCGCCAAAGACCCAAAAAGCAAATCGCAAACCCTCTTGAGGAATCTTTATGATAAAAAGAATGCTCAACAGCAAAATAACCAGATTCTTTTTATCCTTCAGCAATATCATTGTTTTTCTACTACTAACCTGCCTTTCATTTTAGAATGACCTGAACCGCAAAAAACAGAACAGAGGATATCAAATTTACCTTCTTGAGCAGCGAGAAACTCAACTTTCTTGATTTCACCTTTTTTAACGGGTATCTTTATGCCATATTCTTTTATATATACTCCGTGCGATACATCACGCGAGGTGATTTCAAGTTTTACAATATCTCCTTTTTTCACTACCACCGGATCGGGAGAGAACCCGAATTGAAATGTCTCTAATTTAATTTCCTTAATCCTGGAAATATATTTTTCCGGATCTTCAGAAAACTTGCCGGGACAGGCACCGCAACAGAGATAATAACTTTTACCTTTATAATCTGCCACAGGGGTAATTGACTTTACCTTGAATTTTACATTCCTCATTACGGGGCAGACGACATCTTTTCCAACCTCATCCGCCGTTGCTGTTCTCAGGGCAACTCCTTCCTTTTTTACCGCTTCTGTTCCTTCGTGCCCCTTCATTTCAGAAGTTCCCATCTCCGTTGTTTTTGAGACCTCCTCCTTTTTGGCACACGCAAGAATCCCAAAAACCAAAAAACCAAAAACCAAATATTTAATCATCTCTAAAACCTCCTTATACGGATAATAATAATTACTTCATTTGAAAAATTAATTTATTTTTCCATCCACTCCGATTACGGAACACGATTCGGCGGATATGGAGGACCTTTTACTACTATTGGAAATACTGCCGAAAATTTTTCGCTTTCCGAAATTTCAACCTTTATTATCAAATCCCAGTCACCGCCCATACCAAAAACTATCGGCTCCATTCTGCACAGACCCGGATTTACTTCGGTAAGATAACATATCTTTTTGGCAAGTGTGTGAATATGTCCGGGTATATTAGGCATTCTTGCACCACAGGATATTTTTGCTCCCCGAACAGGCGCAAGGGGGGTTTGGGAAATATCATTTATTACCACCTCCACCGTTACCTGCTCGGTGGCGGACGGCGACTCCGGTTTTACCACAAGTTGAATTTCATATTTACCAAAATAGCGTTTCCATAATTCCGATTTAGCATCAGACATTTCCCTCATTGAAAATAATTCTGATGTTGGCGGAGAGCCCTTAATAGAACCGGAAAATTTCATACCGCTACAACCGGATAAAAGAACGATTAATAAAAAAACAACCTGCGTATTAAGTTTTTTCATACCCATATTCCTCCTCGCCACGGATTAGCGGCTATATTTCCTGCATTACAGTATTAATATATTTTCCATCGTTTAATGACAGGAACGGGGTTTGCCATTGCTTTCTTTACCAAGCCAATCTATAAATCGTGCAACAAAATTTTTCTTTTTCAGATATTTTTCAGAGTTTTTCTCAAATTCTTCCTTGCAATATCTGCTACAAAAATAATATATTGTCTCTTTGTATTCCACAGTCACCTTTGCTGTTTCCGGATTTATTTTCATACCACAGACCAAATCTTTTCCCATAAGTCCCCATATAATTAGCGATGTTTGTGAGGTTGTTTCTGATGTTCGGACATAAACTTCTTCATCTCATCATCATTACAAAAATACAATGTCTTGCCGCCGTGCTCCATTTTTACCATTGCAGATACTTTCATCTCCATTCCTTCTGATGCGCACTTAGCCATTTCTTCCGATGGTTTTTTAGCACAAGCAGAAAAAACAAAAATAAAAAGAATAAATACAATGTACTTAATCATAGTTTTTTCACCACTGTTTTATTATTCTACTATCAATTTCCCTTTCATTTTAGAATGCCCGGAACCACAATATACAGAGCATAAAATATCAAATTTTCCGCTTTTATCGGCAAGAAACTCTATTTTTTTGGCCCCGCCTTTTTTTACGACTAACTTAATTCCATACTCTTTTATATAAACTCCGTGAGCAACATCTCTGGAAGTAACCGTAAGCCGCACTATGTCCTCTTTTTTTACAACAATTGGGTCTGGCGAAAAACCATATTGATATGCCTCTAAATTTATATCTTTAATTTTAGAAATATATTTTTTGGGGTCACTTTTAAATTTTTCTATACAGGCGGGACAACAAAAATAATATGTCTTATCCTTATAAATGTATGAATTTTCTTTGGACGCCTTTTCTTGTGGCATTACCGGACAAATACCTACATTCTTTTCTGATGATTTCTTTGCTGATTTTTCTCCCTGCTTATGTTGTTCTACACTTCCATCGTGATGATGCGTCTGTCCCACCACACGATTACTTACTAAAAGACAACCCAATAACATAACAACAATAAAACCAAATTTCTTCATTTTTCCTGAACCTCCCTTATTTATCACGATATTTGCAAAATCGTGGATTGACATCCACCGCTACAAATCCACATCAATAGTGCCTTTTTTCATTTCAAAATTCCATTTCCAGATTTCATATATTACCGGATATACTAAAAGTTCCATAATGAAACTTGTAAAAATTCCGCCTACCATAGGTGCCGCAATTCTTTTCATCAAATCGGCGCCTGTTCCCATTGACCACATTATCGGAACCAGTCCTATAAATGTCGTACCAACAGTCATCATTTTAGGTCTTATTCTTTTCACTGCTCCGTGTATAATTGCTGCTTTTAAGTCGGCAAGTGTTTTCATTTTCCCCTGTTTAACCGCATCATTGTAAGACAAATCAAGAAACAAAAGCATAAACACGCCTGTCTCAGCGTCAAGTCCCATCAAAGCAATCATTCCGACCCAGACACCGATAGAAATATTATAACCAAGTATGTACATAAACCATATCGCACCGACTAAAGAGAAAGGAACTGCAAGAAAAACAATCATTGTTTTCACTGCTGATTTTGTGTTCATGTACAGCAGAAGAAAAATAATAAAAATTGTTACCGGAATGATTACTTTAAGCCGTTCTCTGACTCTCATCATATTTTCATATTGTCCGCTCCATAAAAGCGAATAGCCGGTGGGCAGGGTTAATTTTTCTTTAACAATTTTTTTTGCGTCCTGCACATAACTTCCGATATCTCTTCCAGCCATATCCACATAAACATAGCCGGTAAGAAGTCCATTTTCATTTCTTATCATTGAAGGTCCTAATGAAAGATGAATATCCGCAAGTTCACCCAACGGAATTTGTGCTCCCGACATTGTCGGAACCAATACCCTTCTCAGTTTTGGTAAAGTGTCTCTCAATTCACGGGCATACCTGACATTTATCGTATATCTTTCACGACCCTCAACTGTTGTTGTGATTGGTTCTCCGCCGATTGCAGACATAATTACCATTTCCGCTTCTTTTATACTCAGTCCATACCGCGCAAGTTGTTCTCTTTTTAAATCAAAGTCCAGAAAGTACCCGCCTGCAACCCTTTCAGCATAAATGCTTCTCGTTCCTTTAATATCTTTTAAAATCATTTCCAGGTGAACCCCGAGTTTTTCTATTTCTTTCAAGTCACCACCTGAGATTTTTATTCCAACCGGAGTTCTAACGCCTGTAGTCAACATATCAATTCTTGCTTTAATCGGCATTGTCCATGCATTTGAGACACCCGGAAATTGCATTTTAGAATCCATCTCATTTATTATATCTTCCCATGTAACTCTATCCCGCCAAACAGGTCTGAATGGTTTCTGAAAAATTTCCGGCATCCATGAATACCATCTCTTAACTTTACGCCATTCTTTTTCCGGTTTCAGTATAACAGTGGTCTCCATCATTGAAAACGGAGCAGGGTCAGTGGATGTATCAGCCCTGCCTGCTTTTCCAAAGACCCTTTCTACTTCCGGTGTACTTTTCAGGATTTTATCCATGGTTTGAAGTAATTTTTCCGCTTCTGTCACAGAAATACCGGGAAGAGTTGTCGGCATATACAAAATAGAGCCCTCATTTAACGGCGGCATAAACTCCGAGCCCAACTTAAAATAAATCGGAATTGTTGAGATGACTAAAATAATTGCGATAGCGATTGTAGTTCTTTTATATTTCAGCACAAGATTACATACCGGCTCGTATATCTTAAAAAGAATTTTGCTGATTGGATGGTTTTCTTCCTTATAATACTTCCCTACCGTAATCGTATTAAATAAGGACGACAACCATTTGGGTTTGAAATGCACATAATCCATTCTTGTGAAAAGAAGCCGTATAGCGGGGTCTAATGTAATTGCCAAGACAGCTGCGAGAGCCAGCGCTAAATTTTTACTATATGCTAATGGCTTGAAAAGCCGGCCTTCCTGGTCAACAAGAGTAAAAACCGGCATAAAAGAAACGGAAATAACTAACAGAGAGAAAAATATGGAAGGAGCCACTTCTTGTAATGCCTGTATGCGGATTTTATGAAAGTCGCCAATTCTGCCGCCTTCTATCCACATCTCAAGTTTTTTGTACGCATTTTCAACTTCAACAATAGCACCGTCGCATAATACCCCTATTGAAATAGCAATCCCGGATAGAGACATGATATTTGAGGTAAGTCCCATAAGATACATCGGTATAAATGCCAAAACTACGGATAGAGGAATAGTTATTATCGGCACAATCGCAGACGGAATATGCCACAAAAAAAGAAGAATTACCAGACAAACAACGAGCAATTCTTCTTTAAGTTGACTTATTAATGTACCTATTGCTTTGAGTATAAGTTCCGAACGGTCATATGTAGTTACAATTTCAACTCCTTTTGGAAGGGACGGTTCTATTTCTTTTATTTTTGATTTAACGCGGTTAATAACATTTAATGCGTTCTGTCCCTGTCGCATTATGACAATTCCGCCTACCGTATCTCCTTCTCCGTCTAAGTCGGCTATACCTCTTTTAATTTCAGGACCTAATGCTACTTTTGCAATATTTTTTATCAATACCGGAGTACCGCTCATATTTCTTCCTACAACAATATCTTCAATATCTTTTTTTGATTTAACATAACCCCTTCCGCGAACCATATACTCGGCGCCGGAAAATTCCACAAGGCGCCCGCCGACATCATTATTGCCGTCTCTGATTGCATCAATTACTTTCATTAAAGGAATATTATATGATACAAGTGCATTCGGATTTACATTTACCTGATATTGCTTTTGAAATCCGCCGATTGATGCGACCTCTGCTACTCCCGGAACTGATTGAATGTAATACCGAAGATACCAATCCTGATAACTTCTTAAGTCCGCTAAACTGTTGTTTCCTGTTTTGTCAACAAGAGCATATTGAAATACCCATCCGACGCCGGTTGCATCAGGACCCATTTCTGTTTTAACGCCTTCGGGTAGCCGCGGAAGTATTTTACTTAAATACTCCAGTGTCCGGCTTCTTGCCCAGTATATGTCGGTTCCGTCCTGAAAAATCACATATACATATGAAAACCCGAAATCAGAAAATCCGCGGATTGTTTTAACCTTCGGTGCACCGAGCATTGCTGTAACAATCGGATAAGTAACCTGGTCCTCTATAACATCGGGGCTTCTGTCCCAGCGTGAATAAATTATGACCTGGGTATCCGATAAATCCGGGATAGCATCCAGCGGAATATTTTTTATGCAATAAATCGCTGCTGCAACGGCAACAGCGGTAAAAATTATGACTAAAAATTTATTCTTCGCAGAAAACGCAACTACTCTCTCAATAAATCCTGTGCTATTCGCACGATGATTTTGATTTTTACTTTCCATGTTTATGTTCCCCTGACATTCCCTGTATTGCTGATTTCAATTTTGACTCGGAGTCAATTAAAAAGTTTGCCGAGGTTACAACTTCTTCTCCAACAGAAAGCCCTGAAATAACTTCGTAATATCCTTCCGCACTATGTCCGACTTGAATCTCTCTCGGTTCATAGACACCCTGCCCTTTTTTTACAAAAACAATCTGTCTTGTTCCCGTATCAATGACTGCTTCTTCCGGAACAGCAATTTTTTCTCCGAAGTCAACATGGATGACGGCATCCACATACATATCGGGTTTAAGTAATCCTTCGGGATTAGATACTTCTGCCCGTACCCGCAATGTTCTGGATTCACTGTCTAAATAAGTATCAACTGCCTTTATCTCTCCGTGAAATTTCTTTCCGGGCAACGCTACGGATGTGACCTCCATAATTTGTCCCGGTTTAACTAAACCGATTTCGGACATATAAATCTGTGCATATACCCAGACCGTCCCGCCGGGTTTTCCAACTAAAATAAGATTAGTAAATGTCTCCGTACTTTTTGATAATTCCGCAATCTGGCTGTCGGACAAGCCTAAATGTTTCAGGCGGAGTGTTGATGAATCTAACAGCGAATCTGCCTGTTGAATAAATTCCTGCTCCTGCGAAGAATTTTCTAAAGCAAGTTCCTTTCGTCTGGCAATTGTCTGTTGATATTCAATAATAGCGTTATAAAGTTCAGGGTCATGTGCGACCCTGCCTGAAGCGCGGATATCAAAAATAAGCTTTTGTTTTTTCACAATTGCGGTTTTTACACCAATCAACTGTTGTTTTTCTTCCGATATAGTTACGGAAGACAGACCTTCTACTTTGGATGCACTGTTATTTTCCTCAACCTCATATGGCACCATTTCCATACCCATAGAATCCTTGCCTGGCTTATCGGAAATTTCGTTCGGACTCATTGAAGAGCGATATATTGTTTTTTTCTTTGATGGCTGGACGGCAATAGGTTTTTCTTCCATCGGCACCAGTTTCATCCCGCAAATCGGACAATCGCCGGGTTTATCGGAAATATATGTGGGATGCATTGGGCAATGATATTTTTGAGATACTTTCTTGGAACTTCCGTGAGAGGTTTCTTTTTTTGAGCAAGAGTAAATAAGTAGCAGTGGAACTATCAAAAACAATACGAAAAAAATATTCTTTATTTTCATTTCAAACCTCCGTCAATAAATTCGGTTCCTGCTATTTTTTCAAGCATAGCCAGATTCTGATGATACTGGGAGATATATTTATAATACTCAAGTTGAAAATCCAACAAAGTTCGGACACTGTCAAGCAAATTTAAAAAATCCTCTCTGTCGGCGCGGTAAGATGATTCGGTCACTTTTAAGGATTGCTCTGCCGGGGGCAACACACTTGTGCGATAAAGTTCTATAAGCCTCTCGGCAGTTTTCAGTTTTACAAAAATCTCTTTTGCCTGATATATAGCCATCAGTTCCATATTTTTACTCTCTGATTCTGCCATTTTTAATTCACTGGACATCTCTTTAACATTAAGTAAAGGTTTCCAGAACCAGAGTGGCACCGTAAATCCAAGCATAAAATCCTGGCTATCATTTCCCATTTCCATTTTTCTTTTGCGGTAAGTTAAATCAAAGTCGGGCAGGAATTCAGTATAAGACATTTTTTTCGCCCATTTATTTTTTGAAACCGCTGCATTTTGTTGTCTGATTTCAGGATTGTTTTCAACTGTCAACTTTTTTATTTCATCCCAGTTATTTTTTATATATTTTGGCGTTAACTCTTCCGGCTCGCCTATAACTTCATCGGCATTTTTACCGATTAGCGAATTTAACTCTGCTTTGACCGTTTCTTTTTCTTGCTCCATTGTTATAACCATATTTGACATCTTTACCGCCTCTAACTGTGCACGCAAAACATCACCCTGACTTGCCTTTCCTGTTACATATTTTGACTCGGCGACTTTGCTGAAATTATTCATAATTTCAGAAGTTTGTTTATATGTTTCAATTGACTTGTTTATGTAAAAATACATCGCATAACTTATTTTCAAATCAGATAGAATTTCTAATTCGGTTTCTCTGTATTCCCATTCGGTCTTTTCCGCTTCATATCTTGCAATTTTTCCTTTAATTTCCAGTTTGCCGGGAAAAGGCACCATCTGACTTATACCATACATTTTTTCCTCGGCATTATTCAAGTCAAAATCATTTTTCGGCACTTTCTGCCAGTCAATAAAAACTAAAGGATTTTCCCATGTTTTTTCCTGCCATATTTTTGATTTTGCTGCAGCCCATTTTTCTTTTGCAGCGATAATTTCAGGATTGTTTTGCTTCGCAGCATCAACAAGGACTTGCAAAAAAACTGTTTCGCCGGAAACACGGTTTATGCATAAATTACTTACAACAAAAATAAGAAATAATTTCAGTAAAATTTTCATAACTTTATTGTATAACAAAATCATAATATTTTCAACAATATAATTTGCCGATCATTTTTCTTCGGGCAGCGGATTTGAATCTTCCGGTTTAACCTGCTCAACTTCCGTTTTGATAAGTTCTTTATTGTGCTGATAACATTTCCCCGGTTTTGATTTCCGGTATTCGCAATCCTTCTCCGGACAGGCGTAAGTCATTAAGACCTGTTTCTTTTTAAGTTTCATGCCGCATTCCGGACACTTCCCCGGTTTGTCGCTTTTTATTTCGGGATGCATCGGACAGACATAGGTTTTGGAATAAAAAGTCCCCCGAACTGCGGCTTTTTCCGGTTTCGCCGCCGCCTTTTCCTCGTGCTGATGCCCGCCGCTATCTTCACCCCCGCCACCGTGACACGACATAGCCGCCGCCCTGTTAACCAGCAAAAAACTCGCCAACAACATACTGCAAAAAACAAAAAACTTTTTCATCTTACCCCCTCATTTTACCCAGAAGTTTAAACATCTCCGGACCTTTTACAACCGCTAAAATAAGTATAATCAGAATGTATGCCGAACCGAGTATTATGGCGGCGTAAGCATACTTTTTCCCGTTCAACTGCTGACCATCAGTTATTTCTTTCAGAGAAATTGCGCCAAAAACAACCGCCAGCACGGCTTTTTCAAGACCGAAAAGTTGGACGAAAGAAACCAATCCCAGCACAAAACTTGCAATCGCCAATTTGGACTTCATTTTTTACACCTCCCACATTCAGATATTGAACCGCTTTTTTGTTGATGAGATTCACATAATATTTGGCAGTATTCATCGCAAAAATCCGTAAAATTTAACGGTGAAAATATTTTTTGCTGATTTGACGGTAAGCACATTTTTTTAACGAGTTGAACGATTTTCTCGCTGGTTTTGATGTTCTGTCCATACAGAAGCGGCGAGACCACCGAAAAAATTAGAAATATGAATATAACAAAAGAACAGAAAACGGGTGCCGGGAGCCACCATCTCAATATTTTTTCCGCGATTTTATTTTTCACCGTATTGGATTCCGCATCTCTGATTTTCCGCCAAAAGTTTTGTCTGAAAACTGGCGATGGTTCTATTGAATCATGTTGTTTCAAATAAGTATCCTGATGAAAAAGAATCCCGTATTCTTTATTACAGTCAGAGCATATTTTCAAATGCTCAGAAATATCTTGCCGACAATGTTCATTCATCTCGCCGTCAAGATATGCAGACAGTAACTTTTTCGCTTTTTTACAGTTCATAATTTGCCTCTCTACTATATTAAACGGAATACAGGTCAAAAACTTGCGGTCAATTTTTGTTTTAAATTCTGGCGGGAGCGGAAAAGAAGAGATTCAACCGAAGAAACGGAACAACTGAGAATTTCCGATATTTCCTGATATGATTTATTTTCATACACGCGGAGGGTTAAAGCGATTCGCTGGTTTGACGGAAGTGAAAGTAACGCCGACCGAACCGTTTCATTAATCCGTTTTTGCTCCAGTATATTTTCCGGCTGACTTTTTGAAGTGTCGGAGATTTCTTTTGTTATTTCATTTTCATCCGTAACGATTGGTTTATCTATTGAATCCGTAACTGCGTGGAGTTTATTGGCAGGTTTTCTTTTATAGTCAATAGATATGTTTGCGGCAATTCTATAAAGCCAGGTTGAAAATTTTGAGGACGGTTTATAATTTGCAGCGGCGCGATAAATTCTTAAAAAGACCTCCTGTGCCAAATCCTCGGCGTCTTCCCTGCTGCCGACCATATGATAGATAAAATTGATAACCGGCTTTTCATATTTGTCCAACAATTTTTCAAAACACTGTTTGTCGCCGCGCTGGAATTCTAAAAATAATTTTATGTCATCGTCTTCAAGCATATATCTGATGACAGTATATCTCAAATTAAGTAAAATGTCAATAATCCGGACAAATCAGTTCTTTACGACCGTTTGCGGATATAAACGGCATTTGCCAAATCCTCGTCAACGGCAAATTGAGAATGACCTACTTGCAGAACATATGAAGGATATTTTTGAATTAAGGTTATGCCCATACCCGGCAGTATTCCCATTGCCATAAGTTTCTGGAGTTTCTTGTTGTCTTTTGTCTGTATATAAGCAACCTTCCCGCTTTGATTCACTTCAAAGTTTGTCAGAGAAGAAATTACTTTACCGATACTTTCCCGGGATTTCCGGCAGCAGTCCCCTTCCGGGATAGGTCTTCCGTGAGGGCAGGTTCTCGGATGTCCGAGGAGTATGCAGATATTATCTTCAACGCCGTCGTGCAGCAGATGTTCAAATTTGCAACTCATCGTATGTATGAGTTCTTTCTTCACGTCAATAAGGTCGGCAAACAATCTCTCCGCCAACCTGTGTCGTCTCACTACTTTTTCTCCTTCTTTTTTCCCTCTCTCGGTAGGCACGACTCTGCCGTCAACTATTTTTATAAATCCTGCTTTTGCGAGTTCGGAAATCTCCAGTTCGCCTTTTGCGATACCTAAATCCATTGAACCCAGTTTATTCTCATTCAAAGATACCCATAACGTCTCAAGGATCTCCTCTGCCCGTTCACTCATACTCATTTTTATTCCCTCCTTTTCAACAGAGATTTCAGCCAGCGCGGTTCGGGCGGCGTTTCGTAACCGCATTGCGGGCACCTTATAAGTTTGCACCCTTTCATCATGGGACAAGACGAGCACGATGTCTGCGCCTCGTCTTCATTAAACTCAAACCCGCATAAACTGCATTTAATTTTGCTCATAATAATATCCCGAATGTGTTTAGTAGAAAATTAAGAATATAACCGACCGAGAACGAAAATAAAAGAATGAAGACCGATATGGCAACACCCGTCTTCCAGCCCCTCTCTTTTACCGTCATTAGAAATTGGGCGATGCAGGGCAAAAACAAGGTCATAATCACCACTGCAACAACCAATTGGTTACCCGTAAACAATCCTAATTTTTTCATATCATAAAGTCCTGCTGCCCCGTAATCCCTCCTGAAAAATCCGAAAAGATATGCCACGGCGGTTTTTTCCGGTAATCCTACCCATCTGACCGGATAAGCGAGTAAAGAAACCGTCAGGTTAAACAATCCGGTGAGTTGTCCAAGCCAGATAAAAACACTCGCTAAAATAAACATAGGAAGTATTTCGGTAAAATACCACTGCACCCTTGTATATGTTTTTACCAGCACGTTGGAAATCTTGGGCATCCTCAAAGGCGGTATCTCCATGTAAAAAGAAGGCGCTTCACCGGATAATATCTTGGAAGAGAGATAGCCGACCGCAACAAAAACAAACACGAGCACGCCGAGCCATATCCAGAGAGCTTTCGGATTGCCTGCAAATAACGCAAGGATTACTCCGAGTTGCGCAGAGCACGGAACTGCCAGGGCAAGCAATATTGTGGATATAATTCTCTCTCTCTTTGTAGGCAGAGTTCTGGTAACCATGGTAGCCATCGTGTCACACCCGAGCCCTAAAACCATGGGTATAACCGCTCTCCCTGTTAATCCTATTTTTTTGAATAATCTGTCTATTAAGAGTGACAACCTCGGCAGATAACCTGTATCCTCAATTATTGCAAAAGCAATAAAGAAAGTAGTTACAATCGGCAGGATAAGAGCCACTGCATACCGGAAACCCAAAGTAATAATGCCGTAGTCACCGACGAATAATTCTCTAATAACCGACCACGGGATAATAGACGTAAACAGGCGGACCATCACAGGATTGATGTGATTCTCAAAAATATCCGTTTCAATAAAATCAACCACCGTACCGGCGCCGAATTCGCCGACAAATTTATACAACCCGTAATACAGGATTAACACGAGTATCGGTATTCCGGTAAGAGGGCGTATCATTGCACGGCTTAATTTCTCCTTATACGTAAGTTTTATTTGCGACGTCTGTTCTACGCTCTTAGTTGCTATCCTGCTCGCTTCTTCCTGTCTGCGGATTGATATTATGTAAGAGAGCGGACTGGCATAATGCGATTTGGTGTGGTCTATAATTTCCTTAATCCGGACAAAACTTTCCGGTTCGCCGGTTTTAATCAAACCCACAATTTCTTCGTCTTCCTGGAGCGCCAATATGGCTAAGGAACGTTTGGAGATGCCGTAATCTTTTTTCAACAAGGATTCTATTTTTTCAATAGATGCCTCAAGAATGTCGCCCGAATATTCACATTTTTGATCTAACATATTCTTCTATCCTCCCTTTTAACATTTCTATTCCCCTGCCTGTCGTTGCCACCGTGCCTACGACGGGTATCTTCAGGTCTTTTTCTAAAGCCGCAATTTCAATCTTCATACACGCTTTTTCAGCTTCGTCAATAATATTCAAAACAAGCATAACGGGGAGACCGGCTTCAATGAGCTGCAAAGTCAGAGGCAGCATTCTTTCCAGGTTTTTGGCATCAATAATATGCAGAACAACGTCGGGCTTTTCATTTATCAGCATATTCCGCGACACTCTTTCTTCCTCGGTAATGGACAAGAGGGAATACATCCCCGGCGTATCAACGACTTCAAATTCAATCTCGCCGATTTTCGTTTTTCCGCGAGAGACCTCAACGGTCGTCCCGGGATAATTTGATACCGTGACATAGTTTCCCGTAAGGCAATTAAACAGAACCGATTTCCCGACATTCGGGCTGCCTACGATGGCAATCTTCTTTAACCCCTTGACCGTTATTTTCTCTGCACCGCAGCAGGAATGTTCCGGATTAAAATAGCCGGATATTTTGCCGATAATATTCATTTGTCGTCCTCCTTAAAATTAAATAGCCATTGTAGATTTATACTATGTAAGATTTCACTATTTGAACTGTAAATAATAGCCGGAGTAAGAACAATGTTTTCCTGTAAATTAACTACAGGAGCAAAACTTATCCCGTCCAGATAGTCAATCTGAATTGTTATTAAGTTATTCATTGGAAAATCTAACCCTGCTAACGGTTTTATTTCCTTGTCTATGTTTATCAGCCCGGAGTGCAGTCGGAAATTAAAAAAGGATTTTGTAAAAACCAAATAAGGTCCAAATGAAACAGGGCTTTCAGTGATAAGTAAATTTTGTACCCCGAAAGCAACTGCTGGTATATTTTTAACTTCTTTTAAAAAACTCCATTTAGCATTCAGATAAATATGCCCGTCAGAACAAAAGTCGGACCCAAAATCAAAACCTTTTCCTAATCCGAGTTGCATATTAAAAAAATTCTGACAGTCATCGGAAAGTATCCTTTCCCCGGAACCATCGGATTGTAACTCTAAACTGATTTGACCGCTGTCATAAATATCTGTTGTGGGCATTACATTTAATCCGTTTGGAGCAGCATAAACTTGGACAGAAATACAACTTAAGCCAAGAATAGCAATAAATAATTTTGAAGACATTTTACCGCACCTACCTTTTCATTTTATCTGCTCTTTATTATAATTATTAATCTTTATTTTGAACACTGCCAGAATCTTTCTGACTTCCTGGGTTATGCTGTTGACACTGATTGTTGCACCTGTCACGGCATCTATTCCCCTTTTGGGCCAGAGTTCGTCATCAAGTATTTTGCCTGCAAACTGCTCAAACCATTTTTTAGAGGGGAGCCGTTCCTCCGGTTCATAAAATGCCATTATCTCAACCTGTTTTATGCTGCCGTCGGGGTTTATTACAACCATATATACCGCCGGTTTTTCCTTGACTATATGACTCCCAAAAACAGCATAACCGACTATAACATTCCCCTTCCTGCCTGCATAAAATGTAAAGAGCCCGCTTTCTAATTTTGATTTTGCAATTGCCTCTATCTTTTTCCGCTCTTTCTTTCCAAGAAAAATATTTATTCTTTCAACTGCATCTGCATCAGGAAAAACCTCTTTAAGTGCGGCATCTTTTGTTTTATAGACCTTTCCCTCCACTATGGAAGGGGCATAAAGCCCCATTCCTATAGCAAAGGTTAGGATGAGAGTACTGGAAAAACATGTCTTATTCATTTTCATTAGAATATAAACCCGACTCCGATATTATACTGGTCAATCTTGTTTGAATCCTGTCCGCTTGCAGTCCCTTCCGTCTTATCCGATTCCGTATCCTTCAACTGATAGTCCGTTTTGATAACTACAAGGGGATGCGGCTTGAAACCAAAACCAAAAGTGGTAACTGTTCTGTCCAATGTAGCGTCAGGCGTGCCGCTGCTCACCTTTTTATTGGTATCATACCGCTCGTATCTGACAAACGGGCTCAGCCCCATCTCTGTCCATGTTTTAATCAGAGGGAGTATATCATATGCTGTCTGCAGATACCAGCCGTCTACCTCCTTGCCGACCCTTTTAAGAGCGGCATCATTTTTGAATGCATCATTTTCATTATCAACCTTTCCCGCAACATAAAGCCCTCTCAGTTCAAGCCCTTTATATCTAAATTCTGAATGAACTTCATAGAGATTTGCATCCGCTTCCTTATCGGTGATTGCATCTGTATCGCCGCCCTTACCGGTACTGCCTTCACCCCGGTAATATGAACCGCCCACCGAAAGACCCTGGACAACCTCATATTTGATATTTGATACAACAGCGCCGACATCTGCGTTTACCTTTGCCCCCTGCTGCCTGCTGCTCCTTATCCATGCGGAGTTAGAAAATTTATCGGCACGAAGCCCGTTTATAAGAGCTATCTTATATGTCAGATTTTTTATCGGTTCTCCGTATGCCATAATCCCCATCTCCCGCCATGTGGAAGGGATAATGTTTGTCTCTATTTCCGGACGCAATACGCCGTGATAAACAGTCGGCTCATGAAATTCATTGATAATCCCTACCGGCATAAGCATAAGACCGGCTCTTAAATTAAACGGCTTTTTTAAGAGAAAGTCCAGATATGAAAACTCTACATATACCTCCGGTTCCTTACTCTGTGCATTTCCGACACCTGCGTGCTCAAACTCAAGTTCAGTATTCATCAGTATCCGGTCATTGAATTTGTATCCGCTATAGAGAATAAAACGGTATGCATCGGCAAAATCCTTTTTTGTTGAGTCCTGATAGTTGGAATAAGATATCTCGCCGTAACCGCCTATTGAAAGACCTTGAGCAACTCCATATACCTTGGATGCTGCAGGACCAAGCCCTGAGAATGATTCATACTTCGGCTCCGCCACTGCGCCAAGTTTAAGTTTCTCCATCTCCTCCGTTATAACATCTATCTTCTTTTCAAGTTCCTTTATTCTGTCTTCTTCTGCAAAAACAAAGTTAACACTTACCAAACAAACTAAAACCAGCAACAATTTACAAGTTATTCTATACATTTTGTCCGCCTCCTTTTTTTATTTACCGCGTTTCCCTATCTCTCAAAAAAAATAACCTCCTCCCTTGAGTTCCATTTAGAAAGCACTGCTATAATTTAGATATTGATTTTCATTATCATTATTATTCTAAAAAAATAACAGGGGAGATTCTCTATTTTAAGAAAAACTCCCCTGTATTTGTTTCTTAATGTTTATGTTCTTCTTTTTTCTCAATCAAATCCATATTACATTTCGGACATTTGCCTGGTTTTCCGAATTCAGTATCGCAGGTCGGACATACATAATATGGTGGTCTAAATTTTACAAAATCAACTTCAATAACATTTTCGTCAGGATAGATTTTACCTACAATAGTCACATCCTTTCCTTTGTATTCTTTTTGTAATAACGCAGAACTGTTATCGTTAGCAAGAATATGATATAGTTTATCAACCTGTTCCTTGAGGAGTTGACCTTTATGGTTTATCACTTTTTTTATCTTCAGAGAATATGAACAACCATAGATACTGCACTGTGACTTTGCTCCTTTTTGTTTCTTTAAATCACAAGAAGTACAGATGAGAGTTCCGGTAATAACAACCTGATTTTCTTGTGGTTTAGGTGTTGCAGAAGTTACTGCGTCTACTTGTATTTTTTTTCCTTCAACTTTTTGTCCTGTTTTCTGTTGAGCAAAAACTATACAATTCGCTCCAAAAAGAATTACTAAACACAACAAAAATAATCTTCTCATTTTTAATTACCTCCTCATTTTTTACATCTTTTACATATGCCGTAGAGTTCCATACGATGCCTTTCGGGATAGAATCCATGAAGTTTAGCCATTCTTTCCTGTAATCGTTCTATCTCAGGATCTACCACTTCCACAAATCTGCCGCATTTTGTACAGATGAGATGGTCGTGGTGCCGGTGGCCGTACAGATGCTCGTACCTGCTCGTGCCGTCCTCAAATCTTAACTCCCGGCAAAGACCGCATTCACAAAGCAGTTTAATCGTTCTATACACGGTTGCATATCCCAAAGATGGATTTTTCTTTTTGGCAATTCTGTAGAGTTCGTCAACGGACAAATGTTTGTCAATGCTTAAAAAAACATCCAGCACCCCCTTTCTCTGCCGGCTGTGTTTAAGACCTTGGGTTTCAAGATAATCTTCAAATATTTTTTCTTCATTATCGTTTGTCATAAAAGAGTCCATTCTTTATGTGATTTTGATTTTCATTATCATTATAACAAATAAACAAAATTTTGTCAAGTACTTTTTTTGTTTTTAAAATTTTTTGGTGCTGAAGGTATCCCTTTGGGATTATTGAGGTAAGCGGTTTAAGGGAATTTTACCGTCAGCAGATCCCGACGGTAGGACGAACCTTAAAAAGTAAGTTTTATCCCAACACGAACGATTCTCGGCGGCATCGGGACAAACGGAATTTCAATATAATTTTTATCCAGAAGATTATCAACTCCGATATAACATTCGCCAAAAGAAAACTTTCTTGCCAATTCTGTATCTAAAACAAAATATTCTTCGCCGGATACTCTTTTTTTGTAAAGCCCGTTTATTGAGTGTTCTATATTCCATATTATTGGGTAAGAAATTTCGCCAGTTAACAGATGCTGTGCATAGCGAAGAGCATATTTTGAAATGAAGTCGGCAACTTCAGGAGATTCTGTGTAAGAGTATTTTATTGTTGTTTTAAATTTGTAAAAAGTTTTTTTGCCGCCAAACTCATAACCGTAAAATCTTACACTGCCGATATTGGTTGCCCGCCATTGCGTATCGGTTTTGTTGCGTTTTATCCAGTCAATAATGTCCTTTTCATCACGCAAAAAAAGATTTAAAGATAGAAAAGAATACTCCATACCGGTTTCATATAAAGTTGCTTTTTCATACTTTAAGTTGGAACTACCCAAATTCGCTATATCATTGTAATAAAGTTCTGTAAATGATAGTTGTCTTGCCGACTTTCTGAATAAGAAATGGAGTTTTGCATTTTCTGCAAAATTATACGAAGATGAAAAATAGGGCAGGATAAAAGAGTCGTTTGAAAAACCGTTGTATCTTATGCCATAAGTTGAGTTAAAGTTTTGTGTAAAATCGTAATTGTAGCCGGCGTAAATATCCTGAACATCTCTTTGGTGATTACCAAGATTTGAACTTTCAATTTTTTCGGTAGTTATTATCGGCACAAATGAAAAATTGTTTTTTGAAATATTTACTTGCGTCGTAAAAACATCCGTTTTGTGTTTATTGTCTGGTCCGCCGGGTTTTCTAACATCCAGTTTGAATTCGTCGTTGCTTTGTTTCCACTGGAATTCCGGCTTAATTAAAAATCCGCTTTGTTCAAAATTCAAGTCAATTTTTGAAAGATATGTTTTCGTCCACTCGTAAGACGGAAAGTCGGCGTAAAATCCCCGTGCTCCAAAATCTTTTTTAAGATAGCCAAAGGAAAAACCAGTTTTTAATTCTGAAAAATTCCATTCAAAGCGGTTGGAAAAATTGGTTATATCGTAATCGGTGTCAAAAGTAAAACCATCCGAAACTTTTTTTTCAAAAGACAGGCGATTGGCAAATTTTTCCCACCTGTGCGAAACGGAAACATTGCCGTTTTTGGTATTAAAATCTCCGAATGAAAAGTTTTCTGAAATTTTATTTTCCGGTTGTTTTGTAATTATGTTGACCGCACCGGCATAACCCCTGTCAGACAATAATTCTATTCTTTCTATATCTTCGGAAGCAACCGGAATGTTAAGATTATTATGTGCCGTCTGCGGGTCGTCAACCTTTACGCCGTCTATAAAAACTGACGATTGCTGAAATGTCGCGCCTTTGACAGATATATTCGGATGAATTGTGTTTCGTTGAATATCAATTCCGCTTGAAGCAAATGTTTCATTTATGGAATTCTTAAAATTTTCAGAAGAAATCACCACTTTATTTTCCTGCCTGACCGTTTTACTGATAGACAATGATACAGTCGGCACTTCCTCGGCAAATCCAACAGAAACAAAAAGCAACATTATCAGATATAACATACTATTCCTCCAATTTTTAACAAATATAATTCTAAAATTCAGAGATACTTTTTATCCGACTGCTAAAGAAACTTTTTTAATCTCTACTTGCTTTTCTCTTTTGAGTGATTTCATAATCTCAGATGCGACTTTTCTGCCTGAATAAAGCATTCCGCCGAATGTCGGACCCATCCTCGGAATGCCAAATACCGTTGATACGCTCATCCCGCATACAAAAAGTCCCGGAAATATCTCCCCTGTTTTTTCAACAACCATATCCTCGGATTCCCCGACATTCATATACCCGAAGTCCTTCATAGTCAACAAACCTCTTTTTTGAAGCGATTTGCAAATATGCGCATCGTGACCGGTAGCGTCAACAACAACATCGGACTCTATTGCTACGGGGTCAACGCAGGTTATAGCACGAGGTAATGCCGCTACAGGCGTCCAGTTGATGACCGCCCCGCAAACCCTGTTGTTTTTTAATACGACATCGTCAAACTTTGTCATATTAAGAATACGGGCGCCAGATTCACAAGCGGCAAGAATCAACCGCGAACAGGCATGCGGACCATCGGCTGTGAACAATCCGTTATCTACTTTTTTATACGGGATGTGTAACTCATCAAGTATTTCCTGCGACGGTGCGCGAAAAGTCAGAGTGTTCATCAAATACCCGCCAATCCAGAAACCGCCGCCGATGTAGTTGTTACTTTCAACAATCAATGTTTTAACACCCTGTCGGCAAAGGTCATACGCAGCAATAAGCCCACTGGGACCGCCGCCGATGATGATGACATCTGAAACAATGTATTCCTGAAACCATTTATTGAACTCGCCCGTTATTGCACGGGTAATTTGTGATTCACTTACTGTCTGAAATTTCATACTATTTTCCTCCCTTTATTAAAAATAAAAATCCTACACCAGAGGCATAAGATTTAAAAATGACTAATCACCACCTCCCTCCGCTGGTATTACCCAGATCAGGTTACATCCGTCACCGATTCAATGGCGGATAAAGGTCTTCCGTTTGCTTCACGGAACTCTCAGGCCGAAATACGACCTCCCTTGTTGTTAAAAAATTATTCAAATTGCTACCTGTGAAAATTATACTAAATTATGATTATATTGTCAACAAAAAAACTGCCATCTGGTTATTCTAAAATATCACCTTCAATCAACTTAACTTTTACGCCGAATTTTTTTAGATATTTTTCTGCCTTATTTAAGTTATCGGATTTTCCGCTTAACTGTAAAATAACCTCACCGATTTTTTCCGTAATGTTTGCTCTGCGAATGTTCGGAACAACATTATATTTTTTAGCCATTGTGTATATTAACGGCTTCTTAATTTGGTTTTGCGGAAATATAAGATGCAAAAATTTTTTAGGCATTTTTCCTCCTTAACCTTAATTGGCAAAATTCTTCATAATCAATAAGTTTTTTGATTGTCGGATTATTACCGCACACCGGACATTTTCTATCTCTTTTTATAGTGAGAGTTCTAAAACTCATGCTTAATGCATTAAAAATAAGCAATTTACCGACGAGCAATTCCCCGCATTGCAAAATATATTTTAGCGTTTCCGTTGCCTGAAGGAGTCCTAATACACCGGCAACAACTCCTAAAATGCCTGCCTCCTGGCAGGATGGAACGGTTCCCGGGGGAGGTGGTGACGGAAACAAGCATCTGTAACAAGGTCCTTTGTGCGGAATAATCGTTGTCGCCTGACCGTCAAATTTTAAAATGCCCGCATGTATAAGAGGTTTTTTTGACAAAACACAGGCATCGTTGACAAGATACCTCGTCGGAAAATTGTCGCTTCCGTCAACTATCACATCATAATCTTTGATAATATTTAAGATGTTTTTTGAAGTAAGCCGCAAACTATGGGTTACAATTTCAATATCCGGATTGAGTTGTAAAAGTTTTTCCTTCGCCGATTCAACTTTTGAAATACCGACATTTTTCGTTGAATGAATTATCTGTCTTTGAAGATTGTTCAGTTCAACCTTGTCGCTGTCAACAAGACCGATTTTCCCGACACCGGCGGCGGCGAGATAATAGGCACAAGGCGAACCTAAACCTCCGAGGCCTATTATTAGTACTTTAGATTTCAACAGTTTTTCCTGACCCTTTCCTCCGATTTCCGAAAGAATTATCTGACGGGAATACCTTTCAATTTGTTCATCACTCAATTTAAACATAGTTATCCTCCGGCAATTGCAGGAATTATAGAAACCTCATCGCCATTTTTGAGTTTCGTTTTCTGTCCCTTTAAAAATCTTATATCTTTTTCGTTAACAAAAATGTTAATGAATCGTCGGATATTGCCTTTTTCATCACAAAGTCGCTCCTTGATTCCGGGATATTTTTTTTCCAGTTCATCAATTAACTGAATTACCGTTTTTCCCGAACTCTCTACTTCTGATTTACCATCGGTCAGTTTCTGCAGCGGAGTTGGAATTCTTACTTTTATAGACATAATTCATGCCCCCTTTTTTAAAAATTTTTCAAATTCTGCCATATTGGGTTTTATTTTTATCGGTCGGCCTATTTTATTTTCAACCGCTTCCTGTGTTTTTAAACCATTACCTGTAATTGAAATTATAATCTCTTCATCTTTTGGAATTTTTTTACTCTCAATAAGTTTTTTACAGACAGCGACCGTTACACCTCCCGCGGTTTCAGTAAAAATTCCCTCCGTTTCAGCCAGCAATTTTATTCCTTCAACAATTTCTTCGTCAGTTGCAACCTCACCAAATCCACGGGTTTTTTTGACAATATCAATCGCATAAATACCGTCGGCAGGATTTCCAATTGCAAGTGATTTTGCAATTGTGTTTGGTTTGACAGGTTTGATAATCTCACTTTTTTCTTTTAAGGCAGAAACGATTGGTGAACATCCTGACGCCTGTGCAATATGAAATTTCGTATTTAGTTTTTTGATAAATCCAAGTTGTTCAAATTCCTTAAATGCTTTGTAAATTTTTGTAAGCAGTGAGCCGGAAGCAGCAGGAATTATTATATGTTGAGGAACACGCCAATTAAGTTGTTCCACAATTTCAAAACCATAAGTTTTTGAACCTTCGGCATAGTACGGTCTTAAATTGACATTTACAAAAGCCCATTTATATTTTGATGCAATTTCACCGCAGAGACGGTTAACATCATCGTAATTCCCGTCCACTGCAATAAGATTTACCCCGTAAATTAAAGATGAAATAATTTTTGATTTTTCAAGGTTGGCGGGAATAAACACATAACAGTTAAACCCCGCCGACCGTGAATGTGAGGCGACAGCATTGGCAAGATTTCCTGTTGATGCGCAGGCAACCATCTTAAAACCAAACTCTTTCGCTTTTGAAAGCGCAACAGCAACAACCCTGTCTTTGAATGAAAGTGTCGGATGATTTACCGAATCATCTTTGATAAATATTTTTCTGACACCAAAAACCTTTTCTAAATTTTTTGCTTCAAACAACGGCGTAAAACCACTGTGTAATCCAACTGTCGGTTCGCCGTCAATCGGTAACAGTTCTTTGTATCGCCAGAGATTTTTTTCGCGTGAAAAAATTTTTTCTTTTGTCAGTACTTTTTTTATTTTTCCATAATCATAGACAACTTCCAAAGGACCAAAACACCACTCACAGACATATATAGGCTTTTTGGGATATGTTCTTCCGCATTCACGACATTTTAATGATTTTACATATGACATTTTTGCACCTCATTTTTTAATTAAAATCCTAAATGTTCCGCCTAAATTTTCAACTTTACTAATCCTATGCCCTTCTTCTTTGATACTCCGGGGAACATTTCTTATCGGTTCGCCATCGTCAAGAATTACTTCCAGAATCTGTCCTTTTCTAATTTCTTCAAGTGCAAGTTTTGTCTTAACAAAATTTGTTGGGCATATAACACCCGTCAAATCCAGTTTTCTTGCAATTTTGATTTTTTTATCCATAATTTTATCCCCTAAAATACTGTTCAACACTGAAATATCTTTCACCGGTGTCCGGTAAAATTGTAACAACTCTCTTACCATTACCCAAAATTTTTGCAACTTTTAATGAAGCCCAGACGGACGCACCTGACGAAATTCCGACAAAAAGCCCTTCCTCTTTTGATAGAAGTTTTGCGGTAGTAAAGGCATCTTCATCGCTTACTTTAATTATCTCATCAATAATATCTTTGTTAACTGTTTCCGGAATAAAACCGGCGCCGATCCCCTGAATTTTATGAGGACCGGGTTTTTCTCCCGACAGCACTGCTGAAGTTTCAGGTTCAACCGCAATTATTTTTATATTCGGATTTTTCTTTTTAAGAACTTCGCCCACACCCGTGATTGTTCCGCCGGTGCCGACACCGGCAACAAAAGCATCAAGTTGACCGTCGGTAGCAGATAAAATCTCCTGTGCAGTTGTAAGCCGGTGTATTTCGGGATTTGCCGGATTATTAAACTGCTGGGGAATATAACTATTCGGAATTTTTTTGTGGAGTTTCTCCGCCTTCTTTATTGCACCTGTCATACCTTCAGCAGCAGGAGTTAAAATAACCTCGGCACCAAACGATTTTAATATGAAAATTCTCTCCAGAGACATTGATTCCGGCATTGTGAGAATACATTTATATTTTTTGACGGCAGAAATCATTGCAAGTCCTATACCTGTATTGCCGCTGGTCGGTTCTATTATTGTACCGCCCGGTTTCAAAAGACCTTCTCTTTCTGCATCTTCAACCATAGAAATACAAATTCTGTCTTTTACAGAACCGCCGGGATTAAAAAATTCTACTTTTACAAGAATTTCCGCCGAATCTTTCGGGACAATATAATTCAACTTCACAAGCGGCGTGTTGCCTATCAGTTCAAGAATGTTTTTGTAAATCCTGCTTCCGCCGCCCATATAATAAATAAATTCCAAAACATCACCATCCTTCAAAATAGTATTTACATATTTTTCTCTCGGAAGAATTTTATTATTCAACTCAATTGTTACAACCTCTTTTCTAATTTTTTTAGTTTCAAGTAATTTTTCAACCGTTAAACTATTCTCAAATTTTCCCTTTTTACCGTTAATTGTGATTTTCATAAAAACTCCTTTGTCTCATTTTTGTATTTTTTTAATCCTACACGGTCAAATGTATTTCCAATTCGTTCGCGAGTTTTGCCGTTTTTTATATACCACTCAATTGTGCGTTTAATTATCGGAATTATGTTTTTTACAGGGAAAATATCTGTTATTAAATCAGCCATCCTCGGATGTCTTCCCCATCTCCCGCCAACATATAAACGGTATCCGATACGACTTTCATGCCACGCCGATGTCGGACAAATTTTTATACAATCACCGCAGAATATGCATTTTGAAAAATCATAAATCGGCTTGCCTGTTTTGTCTTCTGGAACTATTGCACCTTCAAGACATGCTTTGGCACAAAGTCCGCAACCAATACATTTTTTCCCATCCCACTTTGGCTCCACTTCACCAACAAAACCAATATCAGCACCTTTTGCTCTTGTGCAATCGGAAGGACAACCGGCGAATGATATTTTGAATTTTCCATGCACTGTCGGAATACCGAAAAATTTTTTATCTACTGTTTGAGCCAGTTTTTGTGCGTCTATAATTCCGCGAGCATTATACTCACATCCGCCGCAACCGGTTGCAACTCTTACCCTTGGACCGCAGGAAGCCGTACCTTGACCGATTTTTTTTAACTCGTTTTTCAGTTTATTAAAACTGTGTATATCAACGGAAATAATTTCAAATGATTGACGGGTAGTCAAATGAACAAAATCCGCTTTACCGTATTTTTGGGCAATTTTTATAATTTTTTTAAGACGATTTACCGACATACGACCGCCAGGAATGCGAAGACGCACCGTGAATAAGTCCTTTTTATTTTGTTTGATGAACCCGCCAGCCTTTAATTCGGCAAAATTGACATTTAATTTTTTTTGCTCTTTTTTTGTCTTTATATTAAACTTGTTAAAAAATTTCACTATAACCTCCCGAATGTATGAGAAACCTCGCTTACTGTTTTTTCTATATCCTTATCGGTATGGGCAAAGGAAATAAAATCGGATTCAAAAGGCGAAGGTGAAAAAAGAATGCCTTTACTAAAAAGAAAATTGTAAAACTTTTTGAATTTTTTTATATCTTGTTTTTTTGCCGATGAATAGTCAATAACTTTTTGCCCCGAAAAAAACACTGAAAACATGGAACCGAAAGTATTTATTTGAATATCAATATTTCTTTTTTGTGCTTGCTTTTTTATTGACTTACACATAAATGTAATTTTATCGTCCAGCAATTTGTAGTTTGCAGTTTGTAATTTTTTTAATATTTCTATTCCCGCAACAATAGTTACGGGATTCGCAGAAAATGTCCCTGCCTGATAGACATTACCGGAAGGTGCAATTTTTTTCATAATTTCTTTTTTACCGCCGAATGCACCTATTGGAAATCCTCCGCCGATGATTTTTCCCAGACATGTCAAATCCGGTTTGAGTCCGTATAACTTTTGGGCACCGCAATATCCCGGACGGAAACCGCTAATCACTTCATCAAAAATGAGAAGGATATTGTATCTGTTACACAAATCTTTAATGCCTTTTAAAAAATTTGCTGCCGGCAGAACAACACCCATATTGCCTGCAATCGGTTCAATAATTATACAGGCGATTTCATTGTAATGTTTTTTTATTGCCGACGAGACGGAACTTAAATCATTATAGGAAACTTCAAAGTAATTTTTCCTGTCAAAAAACAGTTCCGATGCGCCATGATAACATCCGGTGAATTTTAAAATTTTACTTTTGCCCGTGTATCCGAAAGCCAGACGAACAGCAGAAGTTGTGGCTTCGGTTCCCGAGTTAACAAAACGCATCATTTCTACTGACGGAAAAGCATCGGAAATCATTTCAGCGAGCTCAGTTTCAAAAATATTTGTAAAACCATAGCTAGTACCAAGTGCAAGTTGCTTTCTTACCGCTTTTAATATTTCATTATCTGAATGCCCCGATATCAAAGCGCCCCAAGACATGCAGTAATCAATATATGTTTCTCCGTCGCTTGTATGAATTTTTGAACCTTTTGCTGATTTAACAAAAATAGGCTTCGTTCCGACCGCCCTAAAACTTCTAACGGGTGAATTTACGCCGCCGGGAAAATATTTTTGAGCCGCTTCAAACAATTTCCCCGCTTTGCGGGATTTCATATCACTCAACATTTTTTTAACCATTTCGCGGCATCCTTTGCATGATAAGTAATTATTAGAGTTGCACCGGCCCTTTTTATTGCCGTAAGAATTTCCAAAACCGATTCTTTCTCGGAAATTATACCCTTTGATGCCGAAAACTTAATCATAGAATACTCTCCGCTGACATTGTATGCAGCAATCGGAACACCGAATTTCTGTTTTGCTTCTTTAATAATATCAAGATAACAGAGAGCGGGTTTTACCATAACGATATCTGCACCATCATCAATATCCTGTTTTATCTTTCTTAACGCATTGCTTGTATTTTCATAATCTAATTGATACGATTTTCTATCTCCAAATTTTGGATTGCTATCAAGTGCTTCTCTGAAAGGCCCATAAAAATTTGAAGCAAATTTTGCTGAATAAGCAAAAATACCGACATTATCAAAACCATTTTTATTCAGCATATTTCTTATTGATTTTACTTGACCATCCATCATAGCCGACGGAGCAACAAAATCACAACCCGCTTCTGCGTGTGATAGTGCAATTTTTGACAGATATTTTAATGTTGAGCGAATATCTAATGTTTTATTTCTAAAAATTCCGCAATGACCGTCTGACTTATAACCGCAAAGACATACATCGGTTATTATAACAACCTCAGAATATTTTTGTTTTATTTTCTTTACCGCATTTTGAACAACACCGTTTTTATCCCAGGCATGTGAACCAATACCATCTTTTTTATCCGTTACACCAAAAAGCAAAACTGCCGGGATACCGAGTTTTTTTATTTCTTCAACTTCCAGAAGCATTTTGTCAATTGAAAAATGAAAAACACCGGGAAAATTTTTTATCGGCTCTTTTATGTTTTTCCCCTCTACAACGAAAAACGGCATAATCAAATTATCAACGGTTAAGTGTGTTTCTCTAATCATTCTTCTTATTGTTTCATTTTTTCTTAAACGCATATTTTAAGACATCCCCCACAATAAATACCACCGGCGGTTTTATTCCAGCGACTATTTTTCTTACATCTTTTAATCTACCTATCCGTTTTTTTTCGTTATGGAAACCTGCTTTCTCTACTATTGCACAAAACATATTTTTATTCCAACCAACCTTAATCAGTTTTTTTGTAATTTTTTTAAGATTTTCTGTTGCCATATAAAAAACAAGCGTTCCCTGTTTCGGCAGTAATGCGTAATCCACTGATGATTTTTTACCAGCCGGATTCTCGTGCCCTGTGATAAATGAAACAACCGGTGCGATTTTTGTTTTTGTTAAACCGATATTCAAAGATGCTGCTGCGGATGAAGCCGCTGTTATCCCGGGAATAATTTCAAAGTCAATTTTATTTTTTACAAGTATTTCTACTTCTTCATTCAGTCGCCCAAATATAACAGAATCACCATTTTTAAGACGGACAACAGTTTTGTATTTTTTTGCCTTTTCAACAATCAAAATATTCAATTTATCCTGTTCTGTTGTGGAACTATCCGAAAAACTATTTCTGGTATCGTCGGCATTTATAAGTTCAGCAGTTTTCGATGCATATCTTAATAGTTTTTTGTTAACTAAATAGTCGTAAATAACGCAATCGGCTTTTTTCAGAATTTTTAGACCCTTCAGCGTTATAAGTTCACAATCGCCGCAACCGGCGCCAACGATATACACTTTGTTTTCTAAATAATTTTTCCGTTTCATAATCATCTTCTCTGATAACTACCGCCAGCGAACCCTGTAAGTGATGCGGTCTTAATATTTCAAACGGTATCTTTTCTGCAATTCTACTTTCAAGTCCTAATCTTAGAAGTGCACAGGCAGCGACAATCATACCGTCCAGACAATATCTCTCAAACTTTTCAAGCCGTTCTTCTATGTTTCCGCGAATATCAATTATTTCAAAATCGCCTCTGAATTTTTTCAACTGTTCCTTCCTTCGGATACTACTTGCCCCGATTTTCGCATTAAGCGGCAACTCGTTTAATTTCAAATTGTTTTTTGACACAAGTGCATCTAATTGGTCAAGCGGTTCTGTTATTACCGCAATTTTAAAGCCGTTAAGCAATACATCCGGCAAATCCTTGGCACTGTGAACCGCGCAATCAATTTCATTTTTTAAGAGCGCCCTGTCAATTGCATCGGTAAAAAAATCACTGCCTTCAATCTCGGAAATCGGTATTTTTTTATCTCTGTCACCTGAAGTATTAAAGGTTTTAATTTTAAAATTTTTCAACCCGAAAATCCGGATTATTTCGTCCACCTGTTTTAATGCCAAAGGCGACGGTCTTGTGCCGATTCTGATTTTTCTTTCCATATCCCCGCCAATTCCTCAATTTCATTTTCAATTATTTTTTCCGCGGCAATTACGGACTTTTCTCTTAATTCCAGATTTTTATCGCTTATTTTTTTCAAATCATCCAAGTTATAGAGAATTATTTTGCTGCTCTTTACATCGGGATTTACATTCCTCGGCACCGACAAATCAAATATAAGGCAATTTTTACTGTTTTCCGATAAATCGTTTTTTTCCACCACAAAATGCGGTGCATTTGTCGCCGTTATGATAACGTCCGCCGAATCAACCGCCGATTTTAATTTGTCAAAACAAATAACTTCCGTCTCAAATATTCCCGCCAGTTTTGTTGCTTTCTCGTAATTCTTGCCGCTTATGATTTTTAACTTTATTTTATTTCTGGAAAAATAGTTAAGTATCGTTTCGGCAAGAGTGCCGGTGCCTATCAGCAAAAAACTTTTACCGTCTATATCACCCAGAAGCCGTTTTGCATTGTTAAATACTATGCTTGCAAAAGAAATATTCCCTGATGATACTTTGGTAGTTTTGCGAACTTCTTTTGCCGCTTTCAGGACGCGGTTAAAAAGTATGTTAAAAAATCTATCGGTTAAACCGAAATTCAAAGACCTGTAATACGCATCCTTTACCTGCGATAAAATCTCACTTTCGCCGAGGATCTGCGATTCAAGACCGCTTGCCAAACGAAAAAGATGCCTTACCGCCAAAAAACCTTCAATTTTGCGGAAATGTTTTGTTGTCTTATATTTAATTAAATTCTGTGCATTTTTATTTTCTGAAAAATAAAACTCCGTTCTGTTACATGTGGATACAATAACAAACGGCGAAACTCCGGAATTTTTTGTTTCAAGGAGAATGGTATCAACTGCGTCATTATCCAGATGATACTTTTCCCTTGTTTCAATATCGGTATTCTTATAATTTATTCCGTAGAGATGTAAATTCATTTTCTATTACCTCTTTGAAACGCCTTGACAATTTCGGATTTTTGCCGTCGCTTGAAACGGTTATTAAAAGTCCGTTTTTCTTCATCACCGCAGGAATTATAAAATCGCAAAGTTCTGTTTTATCGCACACATTTACTAATACATTTTGTTTTTTTGCATCATTAAATATCTTTTTATTAACCGTTCCGTCCGAAGTACAAGCGAAAATCAAAAATGCATTTTTTATATCGGCGGTTGAATATTTTTTTCTAAAATATTTGATTTTTTTTCTTTCAGCCAGTTTTTGCAGTTCATCCGTTAAATCGGGGCTAACCAGAGAAATATCCGATTTGTACGGCATCAAATTTTTTACTTTTCTCTCGGCGATTTTTCCGCCGCCAACAATAACAACTTTTTTATTTTTTATATCAAGCCCTACCGGATAAAATCTCATTTTTTTACCTCACGGATTTTTTCTGCTTTAATTTTACCGTCAATGATTTTATATGCCCTGATTTCCGGTTTATTAAAATTTTGCAGAGAAATTATTACATAATCTGCTGCGGGATAATATGCCATTTCAACATCGCGTGAAGACGGGTATGCTTCACTGTGCGTATGTGAATGGTAAATGCCTGACAGTTCAAGTTTTGAGTTTCTCATTTCCTTAAAAACTTTCAGTTGCTCTTCCGGTTTCATAAAATAACAAATTTCGGGTTTATCCGAAACATTTTTCATTTTATAAATTTTTTTTGCCCGACGGTTGATGGTCCCTGCAATTATCCCGCAGACCTCTTTCGGATAACCGTTTTTTGCGTGCATTATTATTTCAAATTTCTGTTTTTCGGTTAAAATCATTTTATCAATCCCGTAAGCAAATAGGAACTTAAAAACGCTATCGTCGGTGAAACCAGCCATACAAAAAACATTTTCTTCGTGGTCTTGTGTAAAGCCGTCTGATAAAAACCGTTTTTATTATGCGAAATAGCAAAAATGGACGCAGCGTTTAACTGAACTAAGGACTGCGGTATTCCCATAATAGATGCCACAATAAGAAGTGTCGCTGTAACAAAATTAACGGCGGAAGCCGTAATTGTACCGAAAGGCACCACCTCCCGTCCGACCGTGCACATCGTATTCTCACCGATAATTCCTGCGCCGACTATAAAAATCAAACCGACAACAAATAATCCCGGAGTAGAATTTTTTATAATTCCTGCAGCAACAAGCGGACCCACTGCGTTGGCGACATTATTGCTCCCTATTGCAAAAGCTACGTAACAGGAGGCGATTACAGACAGTTTTTTTAGTGCTTTTTCATTCGTAAAAAATTTTTCATATAACCACAGATTGTTAAACTTCGGCGGGTAAATGATTTTGTGAACAAATAATGTCAAAAAATACGAAACAATAGGCAACAGAATCCAAAAAGGAATTATCAGAGCAAACTTTTTGAAATTTACACCGCCCGAAACCAAACCGCTGCCTACGATTGAAAAGACCGTGGTCCATGATGTTGACTGCGGAATCTTCAGGATATTGGCAAAAAAAAGTCCGAACGATGCGGAGAACAAAATAATCAAAACAACGTTCATATCAAAATACCGGCTGGGCAGTATCCCGCCGCCCAGCGTTTTTGTTACATTATGACCGAGGAAAACCGCGCCGACTACAACAAAAAATCCGAAAAGTAATATTGCTTTCTTTTTGGTCAATATATTAGAACAATAGGTCGCAGCAAACGAAGGAGCGATACCGCTTCCCCCCATATTTATTGCAAAAAATATAACAACCAGAAACAATATTATTATTTTAAGCATATCACTTTAGAGACCGTGTATGTATCCCGCACTCCCCGCCCATCTTGCTTGTTCCCACCCATCTTCCCGCACGCTCGTCCTCTTCATTCGTGATTTTCGTGCAAGGCAGACAACCTAACGACCTGTATCCGAGTTTGTATAAAGGATTTACTTTTACTTCATACAGTGCAAGATATTGCCATATCTCTCTTTCTTTCCATATTAAAATCGGATTTAGTTTTATGAGTCCTTTATCCCTCTCTTCAACTTCTTTGAATTCCGTTCTGGTTTTTCCCTCCGTGCAACGCAGTCCTGTAACCCAGCAGGTTGCTTCCATCTCAAGAATCGCCCGGCGTGTAGGTTGTACTTTAAGGATTTCACAACACTTGTGCGGGTCTGTTTCATACAGTTTTTCAGGAATTTTCCCGTCGCTTTTGTAGATTTTCAGTTCCGGATATTTTTTTACCTCCTGATGCATAAACTCAACCGTTTCTTTCGGTTTGAACCTTGTGGTAATTATGAAACCGCGGATTTTTGAACTTACCTTTTTTGCCAAATCCCAGACGGCAACTGAGTCCTTTCCTAAACTGTTTGCCATAACCAGCCCGTCTCCGTAAATTTTGTACGCCTCGGAAATTAACTCCAGCGACCTGTCAACCTTTTGCTTAAAATTTAATGTCTCCACCAACAACTTTACATCGGCATTTTTTGCCTTATCCAACAACCCCATTTTTAGAACCTCCTTTTTTTTATTTTGTCTATCATATTAGTAGACAAATATGGTAAAAAAATTACGACAACGCCTTTTCCAAATCATCTTTTAAGTCAATTTTATTTTCAATGCCGACGGAAAGACGGACAAGATTGTCTTTTATCCTCCGTTTTAACCTCTCTTCTGCCGATAGAGAACTGTGCGTCATTTTAGGAGGATGACAAACAAGCGATTCAACCCCGCCCAGCGACTCCGCCAACAGAAACAATTTTAATTTTGATACGAATTTTTCAACGACGGGAAATCCTCCTTTTATCTCAAAACTTATCATCCCTCCGAAACCGCTCATTTGTTTTTTTGCTACTGCATGATTTTTATGATTTTTTAATCCAGGGTAATACACTTTTTTAACCTTCGGATGTTTTTCAAGAAACTGCGCCAGATACAGCGCGTTTTTTTCGTGTTCTTTCATTCTTATCGCCAGTGTTTTTATGCCCCGAATAACAAGCCAGCTGTCAAACGGCGACGGGACCGCACCGGCTGCATTTTGATAAAATTTCAGTTCATTATAAATTTTTCTATCTGATGTCACAACCGCACCGCCGATTATGTCGCTGTGACCTGACAAATATTTCGTCGTGCTGTGAACGACGACGTTAGCACCCAATTCAAGCGGTTTTTGGAAATAGGGACTTGCAAATGTGTTATCAACCGCCAGAATTATGTCATTTCTTTTGGTAATTTTTGAAAGTTTTCTAATATCAACGATTTTCAAAAGCGGATTCGTCGGCGTTTCAATCCAGATGAGTTTTGTGTTCTTCTTGATTGCTTTTCCGAAAGAATTTATATCGTCCACATCAGCATAGTCGGTCTCGAGCCCCCACTTTTTAAAAACCTTTTCAAGCAGACGGTGTGTTCCGCCATAGATATCGTCGCCGGACACGACATGGTCGCCTTTTTTGAGCAAACTCAATACTGCTGTCGTCGCAGCCACACCTGAAGAAAAAGCGAGTCCATATTTTCCCTCTTCCAGAGATGCGATAACGTCTTCAAGTACTTTCCGTGTCGGGTTACCGGTGCGGGAATATTCATAGCCCTTGTGTTTGCCTATACCAACCTGTTTATAGGTGGACGTCAGAAAAATAGGAGTTATAACTGCACCGGTTTGGCTGTCCGGTTCCTGGGCGGAATGTATGGCTTTGCTTTCAAATTTCATAACTGTCTCTGTTCGGTATAGTCAAACTATTTATTAAATCGGTTCTTGTGATGACGCCGGTCGGGACTTCGTTTTTTGTAATGACGATTGCTGATGTGCCGGATAAAAGTAATCTGTATGCTTCAGACACATCGGTGTTTTCGTCGATAGTCGGAAGCGGTTTTCCCATAACTGAAAATATTTTCTGTTTTGCGGAATCTACACCGTCGTGCAGAATTTTCATAACGGATGCTTCAGTCAAACTTCCCACTACTTTTCCGTTATCAATTACGGGGAGTTGGGAGATACCGTGCAGACGGATGAGTTTTATTGCCTTAACCAGAGTGTCCTGAGAACCGACCGATATTATTTCGGAAAATATTTTTTTCTGTATGAGAATTTTTTTAATCTTTATGATTTCTATTTTTTTACCGTCAAAAAAATCGTTTTCACGCATCCAGACATCAGAAAATATTTTTGTCAGATAATTTCTTCCCGTATCCGGCAAAAGGACAACTATGTATTCCGGTTTTTTTAACCTCCGGGCATATTTTAATGCGGCGGCAACGGCAGTCCCCGATGAGCCGCCGACCAGCAAAGCTTCCTCTTTAGCCAGACGTCTTGCCGTAAGAAACGACTCTTTATCGCTGATGCGGACCATTTCATCAACTAACTGCCGGTTAAACGTTTTCGGGATAAAATCCTCGCCGATGCCCTCAACCTTATATGATTTCGGGCTATCGCCAGAAAGAATTGAGCCCTCCGGGTCGGCGCCGACGACAACGATGTTAGGATTTTTCTCTTTCAAATACTTTGCCGTTCCCGAAATCGTCCCGCCGGTCCCCATTGCGGCAACGAATACCTCAACTTTACCGTCTGAATCATTCCATACTTCCGGTCCGGTCGTAAGATAATGCGCCGTAGGATTATCGGGATTTTCGAACTGGTTAGGCCTGTAAGCACCGGGAATTTCCTTAGCAAGACGGTCGGCAATACCGTTATAACTTTCCGGCGAATCCGGAGCGACAGACGTCGGAGTAATAACGACTTCCGCACCGTATGCCTTGAGCAAATTTATTTTGTCCTGGCTCATCTTGTCCGGCATAACGAATATGCAGCGGTATCCTTTAATTGCAGACACTAATGCCAGGCCGACACCGGTATTTCCCGCCGTTGCTTCTATGATTGTACCACCCGGCTTTAATAAACCTTTTTTTTCAGCCGCCGCAATCATAGCGATGCCTATTCTGTCCTTAACGCTGCCGCCCGGATTTAGAAATTCGGGTTTGACATAAATTGTTGAGGAAACATCTTCAGTAATCCTGTTTAATTTTATAAGCGGCGTTTTACCTACGGCTGAAAGAATATTTTGAAATTCCCGTCCCATTTTTTACTCCTGTTTTGTGATGACAAATATACCGATTTCGGCGAACAGATTTGGCAATAGTTTTACTGGTCCGGACTTTCCTATAAAAACCGATTTTTCTATTTTAATTTTTTTTATACGGCAATAATCCTCAAAATTCAGGATGCTTAAAAAATGAAGATTCGGAGTATCATACCATTGAAAAGGAATATCCTGAGTTACTGGAACCCTTCCCCTGAAAAAAATCTGGAGACGGGCTTTGTAATATGCAAAATTCGGAAAACCGACTACAATCTTTTTTCCTACGCGAAGCGCTTCCTCAAGAACAGCCGCAGGATTTTTTATTTCCTGAAAAGTGTTGTAGAGAATCACGTAATCAAACGATTTGTCCGCATAACCGTTAAGTCCATTTTCTATGTTCTCGTGAAATACGGAAATTCCTTTCGCAACGCATTTATAAATCGCCTGTTCGCTTATCTCTATTCCTATAGCTTTCACATTTTTTCTTTCCATAAGAATAGATAATAATTCACCGTCGCCGCAGCCCAAATCCAAAACGGAAGATTTTTCCTCAACCCAGCCGGCAATAACTTTATATGCAGGATATGTCATCATCTGCCCCCATTATAATTATCCCTAAAGGGACTCCCTTCGGTCGGAAACCCTTTCTAAAAAATGTTTTATGAGATGTGTTTCCTCCTCAACTTCAAGTAAAAAAGCATCATGACCGTAAGTAGAAAAAATTTCGCAATATGTCGCATCCACACCCGCCAGTTTGCATGCTTTGACTATTTCCTTTGATTGATATGACGGGTAAAGCCAGTCGGACTTAAATGATAAAATCAGCAATTTTGCACGGTTACCTGCGAAAACCTGATGCAGTTTTTTCTCACCGGCCAGATCAAATAAATCCAGTGCCTTGGTTATGTAAAGATATGAATTAGCATCAAACCTTTTTACAAAACTGTCGCCGCGATATTTTAAATAACCCTCCACTTCAAAACTCGGTTCAAACTTAAAAACAGGTTTTTTTTCCTTTGACCGACGACCGAATTTTTCAGCCATTGAACTATCACTCATATATGTTATATGTCCTATCATTCTTGCAACTGAAAGCCCGCGGACCGGAAATGACGCACCATAATAATTTCCGTCACGCCAATCGGGATCCGACATTACCGCCTGCCTTCCCACTTCTGAAAAAGCAATTTGTTGAGGTGAATGTTTTACCGTCGTTGCTATCGGAATTGCCGATGCAACATTTGTAGGATTTGAAACAAGCCACTGTAATGCCTGCATTCCGCCCATTGAGCCGCCGACGACAGTCAAAAGTTTTTTTATACCCAAATAATCAATAAGATGTTTTTGGGCTCTGACCATATCAGCAACCGTGATAATAGGAAAGTCAAGTCCGTAGGGTTTTCCCGTTTTTGGATTTATTGATGATGGACCGGTGGAACCCTTGCAACCGCCAAGAACGTTTGAGCAAACTACAAAATACTTTTCCGTATCAAACGCCTTGCCCGGACCAATCATAGTATCCCACCAACCGGGTTTTTCTTCGTCTTTGTGATAACCGGCTGCGTGTGCATCACCCGTTAAGGCATGCTCTATCAGAATTGCATTACTTTTTTTCTCATTCAGTTGCCCATATGTTTCATATGCAATGGTAACCGGTTTTAGATGTTCTTTTGAATCGAGAACCAGTTCGTCAAAATTAAAATATTTTATTTCAACCAATCCGACACTATTTTTTTCCATATAAATACCACTGAACAGACACGGAATTGTTCGGTGTCTGTTTCGTGTTCCTTACTCTGAAAACAACCACGTTGAAAGGTATCTTTCTCCGGTATCCGGCAAAATAACCACGATTGTTTTTCCTCCGTTTTCTTTTCTTTTAGCAATTTCCAAAGCAGCCCAGAGCGCCGCACCTGAAGAAATTCCCGCAAGAATACCTTCCTCTTTCGCAAGCCGACGGACAAATATACCGGCGTCATCATTTTGAACAGTGATGATTTCGTCAATAACTTTTCTATCTAAAATCTGTGGGATAAAACCCGCTCCTATTCCCTGAATTTTATGAGGTCCGGGTTTACCGCCGGACAAAACGGGTGAAGCACTTGGCTCAACGCCTATAATTTTTACAGACGGTTTTCTTTTTTTCAAAACTTCGCCGACGCCGGTTATTGTTCCGCCTGTTCCTATTCCAGAAACGAAAATATCCACTTTGCCGTCGGTATCGTTCCATATTTCCTCTGCGGTTGTCCGACGATGGATTTCCGTATTTGCCGGATTATTAAACTGCTGCGGGATGAAACTGCCGGGAATAGTTTTTGACAATTCTTCCGCTTTTTCAACAGCGCCTTTCATCCCCTTTGTGCCGTCGGTAAGCACAACTTCTGCGCCGAAAATTTTCAAGAGTTGACGGCGCTCTATACTCATTGTATCAGGCATAGTCAGGACAAGCCGGTAACCTCTCGATGCAGCGACAAATGCCAGTGCAATTCCGGTGTTGCCGCTGGTCGGCTCAATTATAACTGAACCTTTTTTCAGCACCCCTTTTTTCTCCGCATCGTATATCATAGCGATGCCGATTCTGTCTTTCACGCTTGAAAGCGGATTAAAACTTTCAAGTTTTGCTAAAATTTCGGCGTTAAGTCCTTCCGCCATTTTGTTGATTTTTACAAGCGGCGTGTTGCCTACCGTTTTTGTAATATCTTCAAAAATTCTTGACATAGTCGCTACGCTCCTTACACGGAACTGAAACTAAACTTTTGATTTTTATTCCGTGTCTGTTCCGTGTTCCTTATTCTAATGCTTGCTCTATGTCGTAAATTATATCGTCAGTATGTTCAAGCCCTATTGAAAGCCGGATAAAATCCGGAGTAACGCCTGTGGCCAGTTGCTCTTCCTGCGACAATTGTTGGTGCGTTGTAGTAGCAGGATGAATAGCAAGCGTCTTGGCATCGCCGACATTAGCAAGATGCGAAATAAGTTTCAGCGAGTTTATGAATTTTTTGCCCGCTTCCAGACCGCCTTTAATGCCAAATCCCAAAATCGCACCCGCACCGTAAGGAAGATACTTTTTCACCCTGTTCTTTTCCGGCGACGATTTCAAACCCGGATAATTCACCCATGCCACCTTCGGATGTTTTTCAAGATATTCCGCCACCTTTAAGGCATTTTCCGAATGACGCGGCAAACGCAAATGCAACGTTTCCAGTCCCTGCAAAAACAGGAATGAGTTGAACGGCGACAACGCAGGACCTAAATCACGAAGAAGCGTTACCCTTGCTTTAATTATGTAAGCGATGTTGCCGAGCGGTTTTAACGCCTCAACAAAATTCAGCCCGTGATAACTCGGGTCAGGGTCGGCGATAAGCGGAAATTTTCCGTTCGTCCAGTCAAATTTCCCGGAATCAACTATTACGCCGCCGAGAGACGTCCCGTGACCGCCGATAAACTTCGTAGCGGAATAGACGACGATGTCCACTCCGAAATCAATGGGTCTTAACAGGTATGGCGAAACGGTGTTGTCCAAAATAAAAGGGATTCCGTTTTTGTGCGCGATTTTTGAGATCCCCTCCAAATCCGCGACATCCAGTTTCGGATTGCCGATTGACTCAGCATACACCGCTTTCGTTTTCGGCGTGATGGCTTTTTCAATCGCAGCCAGATCATTTGATTTTACAAACTTCACTTTGATGCCGAATTTAGGAAACGTGTAATGGAAAAGGTTGTAAGTCCCGCCGTAAAGATTGTCGGCAGACACTATTTCGTCACCTGCTTGTGCGATATTTAAAATCGCCAATGTTTCAGCTGCCTGCCCGCTTGCAACCGCTAAAGATCCCACACCACCATCTAAAAGAGCCATCCTTTTTTCAAAAACATCAGTTGTCGGGTTCATTAGACGCGTATAGATATTACCGAACTCTTTAAGTGCAAAAAGATTTGCAGCGTGTTCAGTGTTTTTGAACTGATAAGAAGTCGTCTGATAAATCGGCACAGCCCTTGCCCCCGTCGTAGGATCCGCAACCTGTCCTCCGTGCAACGCCAACGTCTCCACCTTCAAACCTTCATTTTTTTCAGCCATTTTCTTATCCCCCTTATTTTTATTTTCTCTGTTCTTAAACCCGCAGACATTTTCAAATTGAATAATCCGGTGACTTCACGGACATGCTTTCTACTTTTTCCGAAATATCCGCAAAAGTGGTACCGTCAATAATTTTGTTTGTAAAATCGCGGATTTCCGTCCACATTTCTACGAACGGACATCGTCTAAAAAAACTGCATTTAGACGTAGCCGTCCGGCTTACGCAGGAAATCGGGGAAGTTGAGCCCTCCATCAGACGAACAATTTCCCCGACTTTTATTTTTTCCGGCGGCTTTGCAAGATAAACTCCCCCAACCGGTCCCCGTTTGCTTCTGACATATCCGGCGCCTTTCAAGATGAGAATAATCTGTTCAAGATATTTTACCGGAATATCCTGTCTTTTTGAAATTTCCTTAATCTGGACAAGCCCCTTGGAGTTTATCCCGATTCCTTTATCGGGATAATTTAGGGACAAGTCCAGTAAAATTTTTAATGCGTAATCGCCTTTGAAAGTTATTTTCATTTTTTTACCCCAGAGCGAAGGGAACATTACTTTGTCTATCAACTTACTATACTATAACATAAAAGCAGAAATTTGTCAAGTACTTTTTTTTAATTTTTTATTTTTTGTTTTTGAGGTAAGGCAAGCGAGCAGTGTTTACCGTCAATAAATGGATAAAGTGAATGGATAAAAGTTAAAATAAAAAATTAAAGTTGATTTGAAAATTGATTGTGCCGTTAATGTTTAATTGTTCGGCTTAATTCCATAAACTTTTATGCTGACCGCTGAATTTGCAAGTGCTTTTATTTCTTCAATTGAAATATTCAGATTTTTAATAATCGTCTGTACAGCCGGGTCATTGGTCATAAATTCTACAGGGAAAAATGTCTCATCTATTATTTTAACTTCTTTAAATCCAACTGCTTCTATTGTCTTTATATAATCCGGCTTCATCATTGCACCTGCCAGACATCCGATATTCGCTTCAACGGATTCTTTTACAGCATCCGGAAGTGCTTTCAATAAAACAATATCTGAAATCATAATTCTGCCGCCTGGTTTAAGTACTCTGAATGCCTCTTTGAAAACTTTATCTTTATCCGGCGAAAGATTAATAACACAGTTTGATATGATTATATCAACAGAATTGTCGCCGACAGGTAGATTTTCAATTTCACCGAGTTTGAACTCAACATTTTGATAATTGCCTTTTTTAGCATTCTCTTTTGCTTTTTTAATCATTTCGGGCGTCATATCAATTCCGATGACCCTTCCATTTTTGCCGACTTTTTTGGCAGCCAAAAAACAATCAAAACCGGGGCCAGAACCCAAATCAAGCACGGTCTCTCCTTCTTTTAATGAAGCAATCGCAACAGGATTACCGCAACCCAAACCCAAATTCGCCCCTTCAGGCACAGAAGTTAGTTCTTCTTCCGTATATCCTATTCTTTTACTGATACTTTCTGTATTCACGGTATCTCCGCAACAGGAACATTTAGAAGTGCAGCAGGAACTGTCTTGTTTTGCAACTTTAGCATAACCTTCTCTTACAACTTTTTTTATTTCTTTGTTATTCATATTTAAAATCTCCTTTATAATTTTTCGGCTATTTTTACTGCAACTTTTTTAGCGTGAGTTTTAATTTCATCTTCCGGCATTTCGTTTATTCCGAAAAGATTCCTGTCAAAATCGTAAAGTTTATCGACGATGATTACTTCCGGCTTAAACTCTAAGAAGATTTAAAACTCTTTCTCTAAGTTTTTTTTCAAATTTACTCTCGAATGTAGAGTAGATTTTACTAAGATTCCCATAGCTTTCTTTAATTTTCCCTTTGACTCTTAATATTGTTTTATTCTTTTCCATATTTTCCTGTTTTATTTTTGCGTCATTTCTTTCATCATAGGACCGAGCAGGTCTTTTACCATTTCTGCAAAGTCGCCGGATTTAATAAGAGAAATGCAGAATATTTTTTTCTCTTTTTCCCAGACAACAACAGCCATCTTGTCTCCTGCTTTAATACCTGCCTTCTTTCTTAATTCTTTTGGAAGCACCATCTGTCCCCGGGCATCAATACTTATTAGCGACTCTACTTTGCAACATCCCATATTGCTGCTAATGGTCGGACAGCACGCCGCAATATTTTTATCCCTTTTCATTTTCATCACCTCCGCATCATACATCTGATTAATCATAATAATCAGTTATTTCAGTATCTACTGATACTATAACAAAAAAGTAAAAACTTGTCAAGTACTTTTTTTATTTTTAAAAATTTTATTTTTTGAGGTAAGGGGTTGGGTAAATTTTACCGACAAGGAATGATACTTCGTGTCACTTTTTTTCCCATTTGAGGAGTTCGGCGACTTTTGACAACGATGAGCCGTCTTTTATTTCTTTGCGGAGGCGGTTTTCCGTTTCCAAAACATTCATCGCGCGGTTTGTGAATTCCACAGCAACCTCTTTCGGAATAACCATAATTCCGTCATCATCGCCGACGAGCCAGTCGCCGGGCTGAATTCTTACGCCCGAAATTACAATCGGAACATTTATTTCGCCAAAACCCTTTGGTTCGCCGGCTTGAGGTGTGATTAATGCTGCGAATGCGGGAAATTTTAATTTTTTAATATCCGCGGTGTCTCTTATCCCGCCGGATATCACAACGCCGGAGACCTTTTTGTTAATTGCGGAATTTGTCGCAAGTTCACCCCACACGGCAGGCGGAACGCCGCCGGCATCAATAACAATTACATCGCCTTCTTTTGCAACGTCTATCGCCTGGACCGGCTTGGCCCAATCGCCCGGATACGTCCTCACCGTTACCGCTGGACCGATCATTTTTACGTTAGGCGTTATGGGATAAATATTTTTTAGCGGAAGACCCCTGTGAAGCGCATCAGAAATATTTGCCGTTGAAACTTTTTTTAGAATATCTCTTATATTTTTTTCCGACACCCGGCTGAAAAATTCCGACTTGATTTTTATTTTTCGGTTTATCGCTTTTTTGATTTTTTGCGTTTCTGATTCCGCATTTTTTGATTTTGTGATGGCACCGCCGACGATTATTACTGAAGCGCCCGCTTTTACCGCATCAGCGGCATTTTCCGAATTTACCCCCCCGGCAATCGCAACCGGAATTTTAACCGCAGAAGATACTTTTTTCACTATATCAAATGAAATTTTTCCCTTCATCTGCTCGTCAATCGGAATATGAACATCAATGTAATCTGCACCCAATTTTTCTATTTCTTTCGCTCTTTTTACAGCATCCGGCACGCCCAATAAATCCACCATTATTTCGGCGCCGTAATTTTTAGCCGCTGAAACGGATTCTTTTATGGTTTCATCGTCGGAAGTTCCCAAAACAGAAACTATATTAGCACCGGCTTTTGCGGCAATTTCAACCTCGGTCCGACCGACATCAGCGGTCTTCATATCGGCAACGATTTTTATGTGCGGAAATTTTTTTCTCAATTCACGGATACAGTTAAGCCCCTCGCTTTTTATTAACGGAGTCCCTGCTTCAAGCCAATCCGCTCCGCCCGCAACTGCTTCTTCGGCAAGTTTGAGTGCCCTTTTCAAATCAACAAAATCAAGTGCCACTTGTAAAATCGGTTTCATTATTTTACCTCTCTTAAATCACAGAACTAAAGCAAGAAATTTCTGAAGAGCCTTCCCGACGTTACGTCGGGATAGAATGAGTTCTACCGAGTGTCTCAAAGAAATTTGCTTGCAAGCGTTTTCATTTTAATATCTCTCCCGTTTTATACGACCATAAAGTCAAATCAAGTTCATCCATACCAATCCCGACTTTTTTTGAAAACTTTTTCATCTTATTTTCAATTTCAAGATAATTTCTGTCGCTTGCGTTTATCACTTTCATTTCTCTCAAGGCATTTAAAATGTGCTTATCAAGTATCGCATAATCCGAATAGCCGATGTTTCTCAAGAAATGGCTTGCCTCTTTATATCCGATGCCTTTTATGTCTTTTGTCTCGGCAAAAAATTTTCTTAGCCCTTGCGGTGATTTTACGGAATTAAGCAATTTTTTCATTTTTAATCCGCAGATATTTTTCAAATAATTTCTTGTGTGAACGATATATCTTGCACGGACGTTGTAAAATCTGTGATTGCCTTTAAGTAAGTTTTTAATTCCTGTTTCATCAGCAGTTAAAATTTTAGCTTTTATAGCGGCGATTGATTTAAGCCCCATTTTTGCCGAGGCGTTTGCCGTTAAAATGCAGAAACAGAGTTCTTCAAAAATTTCCTTGTCGGATTTGGGCGATTTGAACTCTAAAAGACGATTATTTATTTCCGATTTTTTGAGACGATGCCATTTTTTTAATTGTCTGATATTCATATTTTTACTTTATTTTTAAAATCCGCTTAAACTCCGGCAAATTTTTCATCTCATTAAACTCGTAGGAATTTTTTGCAAGTTCCCGGTAGGTTCTGTCTAATGATACGGCTTTATCCAATGCAGATAGTGCAGATGAGGTGTCGTCTTTAAGGGCATGAATTTGGGCAATATTGAAAATTACTCTTGCCGATTGCGGGTTTATGTTAAGCGCTTCACGGTAGGCGTCAAGCGAGGCATCATAAAACGCCTTCTTTCTGTAAAGAAATCCGAGCCATTCAAACGCCTCGGTAAAATCATTTTTTTTAGCAATCGCTTTTAAAAAATTTACAACCGCACCATCCGGCTCCGTTTCGTTTTTGACAATTCCCGTCTCAAAATACTCAACCGCATTTTTGGAAAGATTTGCCCGGCTTAAAAATAAAATCGCGGTTTTGAAATTTCCTTTCAACCCAAAAACTTTTCCGATAGACAAATACGCCTCATCCGGCAATTTTAAATCAACGGATATGTCTAAAAACTCTTTCATTGCGGCGTCGTACTTTTTTTCTTTTTCGTAACAGATCCCGAGATAAACCTTCGCTAAGGATACATCGGTATTCCGCGATGTTAGAAACTTTGCTCTGATAAAATAATTTTTTGCGTCTTTGAGACGGTTGAGTTTCAGATTTATTTTCCCCAGTTCCAGAAGGGCCGTAAAATTGTCCAGATGTAATACAAGCACTTTTTTATACTCCCGTTCCGCGTTTGCATACATTCTCATTTTTGTATATGTCTGGGCAAGTTTAAGACGGACATCCGATTTTTTTGGCTCGTATTTCAGGACAATTTTATAGTTTTTGACTGCTGCTTCATATTCAGGAACTAAAAGTTTTTTTTCGGCATTTGTAAGTATACTTTCCGTGATTTTGTCTTTAAGGATATATATCCCCGCAACTATTAAAAAAAACAGAACGATAACCGACAAAACATTTTTTCGCTTTATTTTTACGGACATTTTTTTAGGCGCGGCGGAAAGCGGCGGTGTTTGGACAGACAAAGCAGAAGAGACAGCGATAATTCTTTCTTCAATTGGTGCGGCTTTTTCAATATTAGAAATAGCAGGTCGTATAATCGGAGTTTCAACCGGCGACGGCAAGGAAATTTCCGGTTTAGGAATTTCCGGTGTAATCGCAGGAATGACCGAAGCGACTGAAGGAAGTCCCTGTGGGAGAAGTCCCGTAGGGATAACAACCGCATCGCTTTTTTTATCTAATGCTTCCTGTTTTTCTGGCATGAAAATGGGAACGGTATCCATTTTCATTTCTTTTACAAATTCCACGGGAGGCGGCGAGATAATCGGCTTTTCCGATTTAACTACGGTAATTTTCACATCCAGCGGCGAGACATTTGTTTCCTCCGGTTTTTTTTCTTCAATAATCTGCTGCTTTATATCTGTTATAACTATTCCCGAAGTTTTCTCGTCGCTGGCGTGAACCTTTGCGGATTTTCCTTTTTTATCGCAAAGCGTTCCGAACATGCACTCTTCAAAACAGAAATTCTTATCACCCTCCGCACTTTTTTTACGGCATTTTTCATAGTCAAAGGATATAAGATTTAACATCTCCACAGTTGCTTCGTCAATTTCCGTAAAAGAAATTCCCGCGAGATATTGTCCGTCTATATTTTCAAGCCGTATTACTTTTCCTTTTATCTCAAATGGCTCAATACCGCGAAGACGGATATATAGAGAAAATGTGAAAAATTTCGGGAGCGGTTCGGAAATTGTAAGTCCGAGACCTCCGGCGGAAATGTCAACGATTTGTCCGACAATCGGGTCCTGATAAAAAGGCGGCGGGAAATGAACCTCAACCGGCTCAGCGATACCTTCTATAACGGCAAATCTTTTATGTTTTCTCCTTTCTGATACATCAGCCATAGTTTTTTAGTATATAAATTTTGTTGACAAATGTCAAGATATTTGTAAAATAACCATTGATAAACGGATCTAATATGAAATACATTTTTGGACCTGTGCCGTCAAGAAGATTCGGACTTTCACTCGGCATTGATATAATCCCCCGCGGGGCGACCACAGGAAGTCCCCGTGGGACAAAATACTGCACGCTTGATTGCACCTACTGTCAGATAGGCAGGACGACAAATCTTACACTTCAAAGAAAAAAATATGTCGCCGTAAAACCGGTCTTGGACGAATTAAAAAAAGTTTTGGAATCAAAAACTAAAATTGATTGCTTGACTTTTTCCGGAAGCGGAGAACCGACGCTTAATTCAAACATCGGCAGAATGATTTCCGAAATAAAAAAACTTGCAAAAATACCGGTAGTTGTCATCACAAACGGAACGCTGTTTCACAGACCGGATGTTCAAAATGATCTGCTTAAAGCGGATATTGTTGCGCCTTCTCTGGACGCTATTTTAAGTTTTCACGAAATAAACAGACCGCATAAATCACTTGACATAAAAAAAATAATTGACGGACTTGTAAAGTTCAGAAAAATTTACAGAGGAAAAATCTGGCTGGAAGTAATGCTTGTAAAAAATGTTAATGATTCCGAGACGGAAATAGCGGCAATAAATAAAGCAATTAAAAAAATCAAGCCGGATAAAATTCATCTTAACACTGTTGTCAGACCGCCGGCGGAAACTTACGCCAAACCGATTGAACACGAGAAACTTCTTAAAATAAAAAAAATCTTCGGTAAAAGTTGTGAAATAATTTCCGGAGGCACAAAGAAAGGAATAAATCTAATTGGGACAAACGTCCCGCAAAGAATTTTGGAAATGCTTAAAAGAAGACCGATGCAAATTTCCGACCTTAATAAAACTCTCGGAGTTGACGGTAAAATTATTCGGAAAGAACTCTGGCTTTTAGAGAGAAAGAAAAAAATCGCCTTTCGAAACGGATGGTGGGTTTCAATCTGATTTCTCCGGAGGGGGAGAGATTTGAACTCTCGATACCACTATTAAGCGGTATAGCGGTTTAGCAAACCGCTTACTCAATTTTCTATCCCTATCTTCTCCGACGGTAAATTTCAAATCTGGTGTTTTTCTTAACCGCTGGTGCCAAATAGGTGTCAATCAGACCCAAGTTAAACCCCCTACCGCTATTTCTCCCGGGCCGTCTGTACTTGCAGTTGATATAAAATTCTCCTTTCTCAGTAGAATTATTATACTTTTTAAAAGTAAAAAATCAAGGAATTATTTTTTCCCGAGTATTCTGAATACTTTCGTGCCGCACTCAGGGCACACGCCCTGTAACGCTCTTCTTCCACCCTTCATCTCGATTTCCTTTCCGTCCTTTATCTCCACCTGCTTCTTGCATTTCATACATCTCCCTTCCATTTTACTAATCCTCCTTTTTGGCGATTTTTTTTGATTAAAAAATTCCCGTTATTTTTTTATTCTCATTACCCTTTCATTAAAATATAAAATTATAGTAACTATCAAACTATACCCGGCAAATATCAGCAATCTGTCGGTCTCAAAATAATTAAGAGCATAAAAACAAAGAATGATGAACAGAAACCAGAATAGATACTTAAGTTTTCCCATACAGGTTTTCAGTTTTACAATATCATTTCTCTTTTGTCAAGATTTTTCCACCATGTAGAGTAGAACTCTGGCGTAGTGGCTACAGGCTCTTCTTGGCTGTATCCGTCGTTTCCGACTTCGTGCCCGTTTAGATTCACCATACCCTATTTCCAAAATCCCCTCATCAAACCGTGCGTGAAGTTTTCCCTCACACGGCTTTCCGATAGCAATTCACCTAAAGCACTTCGGCATAGAGGACTTCATTATTCGTGAACCACACGCCAATCGTAATATAGCCCAAGATTTCCATATAGGAAACTACTTGTGATTTCTTTCCAGCCATATCCGTCTTTGACTTGTCTTCGTCTAATAAATCCTCTAACTTTTATATCTGCATAACGCTTTATCTTGTTAAATACTCTCGCAGAGTTCCCTATCCGAAAGTAATTTACCCACCCTCTTAATACAGGGTTGAGTTTCTCAACTACTTCCGAGACCTTAACAGGTCTGTTTCGTGTAATTTCTCTTATTTTGGCTCTTATCGTCTTCTGTGCTTTGACTGTTGGAAAGAAAAGGGCAAACTTTTTCATACTTTTCTTGTTTCGAGTTTTACGAAAACTGAAACCGAGAAAGTCAAAGTTTGTTTCCTCTGCTGAAATTATCCTTGTCTTTTTGCTGTTCAGTTCCAATCCCAGTTGTTTTAATTCACCCTCTAATAAATGTAGTGGCACTGTTGCACTTTTATTTGTTAGTATCAACAGGTCATCTGCGTATCTTATCAAGTGAGCATTCAGACCATTTCTTGCAGGATATTTTTTCATCTGCCAATTCTTATCAAGCACATTTAGATAGATATTTGCCAAAAGCGGACTTATTACTCCGCCTTGAGGTGTGCCTGTTATCTGTCTGCGAGTTTTTCCTTCTTCCAACACTCCACATTTGAGCCACTGTTTGATTAACCATAGAATTTGTTTGTCTACAATTCGCTGGGCTATCAATTTCAATAGTTCGCTGTGGGAAATGTTATTAAAGTAATCGGAAATATCCGCATCAATAACATTCACCAATCCCCAATTGAGAAATTTCACTACTTCTTTTACTGCTTGGTGTGTAGACCGCTTGGGTCTGAAACCATATGAGAAATATTGGAAATTCGCTTCAAAGATTGGCTCAATCACAATTTTAACTGCTGTTTGAACCACTCTGTCTTTTACCGTCGGTATTCCCAATGGTCTCTGGCTTCCGTCTGCCTTTGGTATCCAGACCCTTTTCACTGTTTGCGGTTGATAAGTTTTGCTGATTAACTCTTTTTGGAGTTGTTTCAGAAAACTTTCAGCCCCAGTTGCCTCAATCATTCCAATTGTCTCATCGTCTACACCACAAGCACCCTTGTTTGTCCTGACCTGTTTCCACGCCTCCTCAAGAATATCTAACCTGCATACTTTGTCATACAGAGAGTAAAAACGAAATTTTCTTTCTGCCTTACTCTTTAAGTAAAGTTTTCGCTGAAGTTCCCGAACTTTGTTTAGAGTTGGTAGTTCCGATTTCATCGTGAACAATCCCCTGTCCTTCCCTTCTTTGAAAACATTTGCTAAAGTTGAGTTCCTTCGCTCCGTCGAGGTTATGCTGTCCTTGACATCATCACTACTATGAACTCATCCGACACCCTCTCAACTTATTGAACATTTCGGTTTTCCTTATAGTCCAGTAATTCTCTCTGATTTTATCAGAGGTTGAGTAGGGTCTCCCAAGTTTCCTCTCTTTTCTTTCCAAACGTGTCGCCCCTGATACCCCGAAGAAGATACTTGTCTCATCCTTATCTTAAAGACAAATATTGTTGATTTCCCAAGAATGTGAGATGGTCATCCTTCTCAAATTAACAAAAATTGACGAGGCTACACCTGGGTTCACACATATTACGACCCGCTTGTTCGCATCACCCTGCTTATACAGGACTTTGTCGGACTGCTTGACAATTTTGGATTACTCCTTGTTGTCAGTCCCCTGCTTTGTGGCTGATAAGATTTTGCCACAACTGACACATTTCAGTCAGTTAGAAAAGAAAGAACTTTCTTGGCACGCCACATTTGATTTTTTCTTTATACCTGGTGCAATAGAGAGTATATCTTTCAAGCCGTTTATAGGTGCACTTCTTGTTCCTATTACTACAAACAAGATGGTATTCGTATTTTTTCACAATGTCATTGTATCTTATGGAGAGTTAAAAATCAAGAAATATTTGTAGGCATGTTAAAAAAATGTACTTTTTTTGTTTTTATGTTAAGGAGTTTTTGGGGAGTATGGTATTAGATTCTTTTGTGGTTTTCAGAAATTCCAGATAACGTTTGTGTATATATTACGTTGAGAATCCATTAAATGTATAAAAGTCATGGACAGCTAAACACTGGTAGATAATGTAGTTTACTTTTATCTTTTGTATTCTGGCAAGATTGGTAAAGATATTGCAGATACTTTTTCAGGTTTATAGTTCTCTAATGCCAATTTTGCCTGTTGGAGTTTTTCACGGTTATTTCCTAAGCAAGTTAATAATACATTTTCAGTCGAATTTTCAAATTGTTCAACCGTGTTGATGCCCGCTTTAAGAAGATTAAGATAATCTCCTCTTGTCAAAATACGCCCGATGCGAAAACCAATATCAGCAATGTCCGCTGGTATGCCTAATTCAAGGCGAACCAATAGGCGTGATACACGACTACTTAATTCCAAATTTGGATTGAGTAATTCGGCGACTCGCGCAACGGCAGGAAGTATATCACACGTTCTGGATACAACGCCTCTTATTTGTCCCGCAGCACCATTAAATTTACCACCGAATTGCGTCATTGTATCTTCTATTTCTTTAAGAGGTTTGTTCGTTACCCATAGAAGGCATGCGACGGCTTTCTTTGCGCGTAATGTTGGCTGTGTAGCATCCTTAATAGAATGGTATATCGCTTGCATTACTTGTGAAGGAATGCCTTGATTTGTAATTTCCGATGTCCAAGTTTGAGGCTCTTTTTTCGTACTCCTTTTATTAAGCGGAAAAAATACTTGGTCAAGTTCAGTTGTAATTTGAGTTAAAGCAATCAATGTGGGATCGCTTATATCGGCAGTATTAACGCCATTTAATCCATTGACGATTCGGATAATTGATTCAACTTCAGTACCAGATTCGCCCGCTAATCTTCCGAGCGGTGTAAGATGATACAATCCATCTTTGTCTTGTTCTACCAATTTGTGTGAGTGCAGGTCATTGAGCGATTGTGTAAGTTTTAGTTCGTCCCATACCCAAGTAGCGTTGCTGGATTTTTTTTGAAATGCACCGAAACTCTCCTCAAGAAATCCTATTATATCCTTTGAAGGCAAACCCCTACCAGCACGCCCAGCCGCAACAAGCACGCGAACTATCAACGAGCGAGGGTCTGTGTTATCTGCAAGGAATTTTGATTGTAAGTTTTCTGGCAAAGCTGAAATGTAGTTATTCCAAATATAATTTTCTTCATTCGCATCTAATGCAATGACATATGAGATGCCTCGTTTTGAAAATCCTAATCTGCCAGCGCGGCCAATGATGTTTTTGTATTCTGCCACTGAATAAGGTTTATTGCCTGGGTGTGTCAAGCCAGCGATAATAACAAATTCTGCTGGGGTATTAACTCCCATAGCAAGCGTGGTTGTTGCGGCAATTACCTTTAATGCCGTGGGTACTGCCCTGAATTGTTCCTCAACAAGCAACCGTTCTTCTGTGTCCAAATCTGAAATATGAAATGCAACACCGCCCGACAATGCCTCTCTTAGTTTATTGGAAGAAATGGAAGGGTCGCTATTGGGAAGTGTATCTAATACAACCTGAGCGGGAGGCAAGCCGAGTGCTGATGCCAAGTAAAGAGCACAACCTCGCGCTTCGCCACGAGTCTCGCGGAAAACAATAACACTTTTATTTTCACTTGCGATTTTACGCACCAATGGAATGATAAGGTCTTGGCTCGTTCCCTTCCGTATTTCTGGTTTTATGTATGATTGAATTACTTTCTCCTGTCCTGTATCCGATTCAATGTAACGAAAACTACCATCCGCTTTGATTAAGCCTTCATCAAGCGGCACTGGTCTTTCTGTCCGTCGCAACAATCTTGCCCCCAACCATCTTTCCAGTCCATTCGTATCACCAATAACAGCAGAAAGTGCGATAAGTTGCGGTTCTGCTCCTTCTCGCCGTCTCATCCGCAAAAGTGTAAGAATAAATTCCAGATTGACACCTCTTGTTTCATCAGCAATCATTTGCACTTCGTCAACAACAATTGTCCCTATCTGGTCAAGAATGTATGGATTGCCAAGAACAAGTGCAGAAAATTTTTCATAGGTCATTAAGCAAACATCATATTGTCCACGCATTAAGGGTACTATATCATCGCTGGTGCTTTCACCTGTTGCCTTAATAGTTTTGATGCCGAAAGCTCCATAAGTTGAATTGAAATGACGTAACTTATCATTGACCAAAGCTTTTAATGGGAAAAGAAATATGGCACGTTTACGCTCCATGATACCACGAATGGCGGCAAGTTCTCCAATCATTGTTTTACCAGATGAGGTTGGCGCGGATACAACCAAATGTTCTCCATCAAGTAATCCAAAATCATTAACAGCATCTATTTGCAGTTGATTAAGAGAAGGAATATAGCCAGCCCACATTTTAAGGAGTTCTTTTGGGAAACCATAAGGTTCAAGACTTTTAATGTCTGTTGTAATCTTCTGACGTGTTCTTTCTGGAAACGCTGCTACATAAAGTTTTCCTGCTGTAAATATTGGCAATGTTAAACTTCCATCAATTTTACCAAGAAGTGTAGGATTTTGCAGTTTACCAATCTTGGCGGCAGAATCTATCACTCGCTCTGTAACATACTCCAAGAGTCTGTAAATTCCAATTTTACCAGCTTTTTTAACTTCTTCAGCTCCTTGCATTGCGGTTAGTAGGTGGTAAGTAAGCAATCCATGTCCCAACTTTTGATTTTCCCACGCCCGTTCATTAGCGCGTGATGCAGTAAGTATCAAACGTCCCTCGCCAGAAAGTTGTTTAAGTAATTCTTCCGCTGAAGTAAGTTCACGAGATACCACATCAACTTGTAATGCCTTTGCTCCCATTCCGCCAGAAAAACAACAATCTAATACACAAACCAATCTCTTCGTTGGAATTTTACTGAACCATTCGGCAAGTTGGTTAAGCGGGATGCAAGTATTCAGAAGATTGCTTCTATCGGCGTCATAGGTAACTATTTCATGAGTTTCAGTGCCGTGTCCAGAAAAGCTCACTACTACCAAATCATCTTCTTTGCATTTTGTTAATCTGTTAAACTCTGTTTCAATAGCGGCCCTCGTAGCATCTTTATCCGTAAGTAATTTTGTATTACCGCCCAAATTGTCGGCAAATAAAGAATGCAATGCTACTGCGTCTCGCCGTGCACAACTTAACCAGTTTATAGCTGGTGAAGCATATCTATCTATTCCAATAAAAAGCCCATTTAGTATCATAAAAACACAAAAATAAATTATTTTGCCTAACTACTCTACATCCGTAATTATTATATATTTTTTCTGATTTTATCTGAAGCGTCCCAATTTATTAGGTTAAACGGTAATAATCGAAATATTGAGTAATAACAACGCTACAATTATTCGTTGTTATTTTTCTTTTATTATTACTGTCCCATCTCATCTAAAAATCTACTTTTTTTCTTATCCAACATTGTTCTTCCATGCATATGTATTTCTTGACCGGTACGCTGGCGAGCCCAAGAAAGAAATGCTCCAACTTTTGCTCTTGTTAATGAAACGTAAAATAATCTCCTTTTTT